>JAEAMF010000119.1_pt1 | contig 148381 bp, 118 predicted proteins | sample 8958721 | NCBI WGS metagenome assembly JAEAMF01 (sample SAMN16933255, study PRJNA681124) | bioreactor sludge metagenome | isolation source: anaerobic bioreactor treating anionic surfactant - SDBS | place: India: Bengaluru | collected 2019-02-28
AGGCGTTACTACCTTTCGCGTTTTATAGAGGATAGGTTTTTAAAAATTATATAGAAAAGGGATACATGCATTTTTGCCTGTATCCCTTTTTCATTAGCTATAAAGTGCTGTTTTATTGCAACGAATTCCAGCCCTGAGCCTGAAGTTCTATCTCCTCTCCTTCGCGACCAACCAAATGCAAACCCAGTTCAGGCTTCGTCATATGTCCCACTATTCCCACTCCATCCATTGTTACTATCTTGTCGTAATCTTCCATTGCCACAGTGAAAAGCAGTTCGTAATCTTCACCACCATTTAAAGCAGCAGTCACTATATTCATATTCAATTCCTCAGCCATTACCGCCGCCTGGTAGTTGATCGGTATTTTATCTTCGTAAAGGCGGCAACCCACATTACTTTGCGAACAAATGTGCATCAATTCCGACGATAACCCGTCCGATATATCCATCATCGAAGTAGGTACGATTCCTTTATCGGCCAAAGCCTTGATGATATCTTTACGAGCCTCAGGCTTCAGTTGACGTTGCAGGATATAATCTTTACCTTCAAAATCAGGTTGAGCCTCGCTATTGGCAGAGAAAACAATTTTTTCGCGTTCCAAAAGCTGCAAGCCCATATAAGCCGAACCCAAATCGCCCGACACACAAATCAAGTCATTAGCCTTAGCGCCGTTGCGATATACAATTTTATCTTTCTCGCCTTCACCAATACAAGTGATACTAATGGTAAGACCTGTCAACGATGCTGAAGTATCGCCACCAATCAAATCCACACCATAGGCTTTGCAAGCCATTTCAATGCCGGCATACAGTTCTTCGAGGTCTTCTACAGAAAAACGCCTGGACACTCCCAACGACACTGTTATTTGCTTTGGTTGTCCGTTCATGGCATATATGTCCGAAAAATTCACAACCGCAGCTTTGTAACCCAAATGTTTTAACGGAACGTAAACCAAATCGAAATGAACACCTTCGAGCAAAAGATCGGTAGTCACAAGTATTTGTTTGTCTTTGTAATCAAGTATAGCAGCATCGTCGCCAACTCCCTTTATTGTAGACTCATTTATATTTTTAAATCGTTCAGTCAGATGTTTAATCAGACCAAACTCACCATATTTCGATATTTCTGTTCTTGACATGTAAAGCTCTTAGTATCCTCAAAAAAGGACTTTTTTTTTATAAATTATTTGTTAGCAAAAAGGGATTTTGTCGATGCGCGTCTTGTGTCTTCCTCCTTCAAAGTCGGTACTGAAGAAAAGATCAACCATTTTCAAAGCCTCTACTTCGGACACAAAACGGGCTGGCAACGAAAGAACATTGGCATTGTTGTGCTGACGGGCAAGCGCTGCAATCTCGGTATTCCAGCAAAGCGCTGCACGAATTCCCTGATGTTTATTCACAGTCATGCTGATACCATTTCCACTTCCACAAATGGAAATACCAAACTCAAATTCAGCACTTTCGACAGCCGAAGCCATTGGATGTGCATAATCGGCGTAGTCGCTGCTTTCAGAAGAATACGCTCCAAAATCCTTTAGTTTAATAACACCTTGATCGGTCAGATGTTTCATCACAGTTTGTTTCAACTCATACCCTGCATGATCGCTACATACTGCGATGCTGATTTCATTTATCGGTTTCATAATTGTTTGTATATTATTTTGTTTCAGGCAAACATATCAACATCATTTTTAGTAATAACATTAGCTCCGAGAATAATCAAACGTTCTACAACATTTCTAAGTTCACGAATATTCCCAGTCCAGCTGCGCGACTGAAGACATTCTATTGCCTCATCAGTAAACTTTTTAGTTTGAACGCCCTGTTCTCCGCATATTAATTCCGAAAAATGATTCACTAGCAGAGGAATATCCTCTTTGCGTTCGTCGAGCATGGGAACATGGATCGGAATTACATTCAACCGGTGAAATAAATCTTCTCTGAAATTTCCTGCCGCAATTTCTTTTTTTAAATCCTTGTTGGTGGCGGCAAGTACACGAACATTCACCTTGATATTCTTGTCGCTCCCAACACGCGTAAGTTCATTTTCCTGAAGTACACGCAGCACTTTTGTCTGAGCCGACAAACTCATATCGCCAATTTCGTCCAGAAAAATAGTTCCACCATCTGCCTGTTCAAATTTTCCGATTCTTTGCTTAATGGCCGATGTAAAAGCTCCTTTTTCGTGTCCGAACAACTCACTTTCAATCAGTTCGGATGGAATAGCAGCACAATTCACCTCCACAAATGCAGCCGCTGCTCTCGGACTGTTTTCGAACAGCAAGCGCGCAACTACTTCTTTTCCTGTACCATTGGCACCGGTGATAAGCACACGTGCATCGGTAGGTGCAACCCGTTCAATCATCATCCGTACTTTTTCTATTGCCTCCGATTGACCTATCATCTGATGGCGCTTGGCAACTTTCTTTTTTAGTATTTTTGTTTCGGTTACAAGATTATTTTTATCGAGCGCGTTCCGAACAGTTATAAGCAAGCGGTTCAGATCAATCGGCTTTTCGATAAAATCAAACGCTCCCTTTTTAATACATTCCACTGCCGTTTCTATGTTTCCATGTCCCGAAATCATTACGATTGGAGCCTCAATTTCTTGTTCCTTTAACGCCGTAAGCAGCTCTATTCCATCCATTTCCGGCATTTTTATATCCGAAAAAATAACATCGAAAGATGTACTTTGAGCAGCTTCGAGTCCTGTTTTACCATTTTCGGCCAACACGATCTGATGCTTTTCGAACTCCAGAATGTCTTTCAGCGTATTTCGTATGCTTCGTTCATCGTCGATAATCAGTATTTTTGCCATAATAATGCTTTAATATTTAAGAGTGGTACAAACGTTTATTTTTCAGAATGAACCTTTCGCAAGCAGTGAATGCTATGATTTTACAAATCAAAACCAATATCTGTTCTGAAGTATTTGTTTTCGAAGCTTATTACTTTAGCATTTTTAAAGGACTGAGCCAGCGCTTCCTCTTTTGAGTTTCCGTACGAACTGACAGCAAGTACACGTCCACCGTTGGTTACTATCTTCCCGTCCACGGCTGCTGTTCCTGCATGAAAAGCTATACTTCCTTCAACTTCGCTCAACCCACTTATTATTTTTCCTTTTTCATAGGCTTCAGGATAACCTCCCGACACCAACATAACGGTTACCGCTGCTCGTTCGTCAAATTCAACTGTTTTTTCATCCAGATTACCTGCAGCAACACCTTCGAGCAAATCGACAAGATCCGATTTCAGACGCAACATTACCACTTCAGTTTCGGGATCGCCCATACGCGCATTATATTCAATTGTATAAGGTTCGTTGTTTACCTTGATCAATCCAAAGAAAATAAACCCTTTATAATTCACTCCCTCAGTATAAAGTCCTTCTACCGTAGGGCGAATGATACGATCTTCTACTTTCTGCATAAACACTGCATCGGCAAACGGAACAGGTGAAACAGCACCCATACCACCGGTATTCAGGCCTTTATCGCCTTCGCCTATACGCTTGTAATCTTTGGCTTCAGGTAAAATTTTGTAGTTCCGACCGTCGGTAATTACGAAAACTGAACATTCGATTCCGGAAAGAAACTCTTCTATTACTACCATTTTACTGGCATCGCCAAACTTGCCACTCAACATGGACTTTAGCTCTTCTATGGTTTCGTCAAGGTCATTCAGAATCAACACTCCTTTTCCGGCTGCCAACCCATCAGCCTTCAGCACATAAGGCGCCTGCAGACTTTTAAGAAACGCTACTCCTTCATCAATATTTTCGGTAGTTACGCTAAAATAGCCTGCTGTAGGAATATTATGGCGAAACATGAATTTTTTTGAAAAATCTTTACTTCCTTCGAGTTGAGCGCCAAATTTATCGGGCCCCACAACAGGAATATGTTTTAACTCCGGATCTGCTAAGAAAAAGTCGACAATACCCTTGACAAGTGGATCTTCAGGACCGACAAGCACTAAATTAATCTCATTTTCGATCACCGCCATTTTAAGCGCAGGAAAATTGTCGGCCGCAATAGCCAGATTTGTTCCGAGGGTGGCTGTACCCGGGTTACCGGGAGCAATAAAAAGTTTGTTAAGTTTTGGACTTTGTACCATTTTCCATGCGAGTGCATGTTCACGTCCACCTGAACCCAGAAGTAGTATATTCATTGATTTGGAAGGATTTGATTTATACTGCAAAAGTAGCTTTTTTTTGTGTTTCCACAAAATAAAAAAGCCATCCGAATTGCTCCGAACAGCCTTGAAGATATATTGAGTTGTAATTGTATACCTACCCCCTATAAAACGCGAAAGGTAGTAACGCCTTACTACCAATCTTTGTTAACCTTAAATCTAATACTATGAAAAAATCACGATGCAAAGATAAGGTGTATTTGGTACACTTGCAAGAGTTTTCGAAAATATTTGTACGAAAAACATGTTTTATAACATATTTTTAATTTCTATATCTGAAATAAAATAGAAATTAACACCCACGATTATTTCTTCGTTCTTCCAATTAATTGGTTGGGAAGAAAACAACACAGCCCGGACAACTAAAATCTATAGCCATCTCAACAGCATTCATAAATATACCTGAGAAATAAGCTTTGAAAAACAATAAAAAGAGCAAGTCTAATTTACTCTTCTTTCGATGAAGCTGAAGCACTGAACCGACTCGTTTTTTTGTTGATAATGAGAGTAGATGGAATATTAGACAACTCCTTATTCTCCGATTCTGAAAGATAATTCCAGGTTTGATAACTTATCAGAAGAAAACTAAACCTTGAAATTATACTCGCATTATTCTTCGAACTTTTTATGATTTTTACCGAATTCGGAAAATTGTGTTGAAGCTCATCAACTGCACTTTTCATTGCTTCGCTGCCATGAATAGTATTGTTAGTATCCATAATAAAAATACTCACCTCATTGTTATTACGCATCAACCTGCGGGCATAACGAAGCAAGAAAACATCTTCGTCACGATGCAAAATAATCATCGTTGTCGTTATTTTAGTAAAACCACGGTTCACAAACACACCCACACTACAATGACTGTTTTCGATAAAATAGCGGGTCTTGTCCTTAATCAGCGTTCCGGGATAAAAAATCGCCTGTGTTTGAGTCACCCTATTCAGAAATCTATTGAACCACTTTACTTTAGTAAACAAAGAGCTTTCTTTGAAAAAAGGTATTCCCGAAAGCGAGATGCCCGCACCAACAAGTAAAAAGTCGTAATTGTTGTAATTTACAGTTCGTACAATACCTGCTTCGATATTATCTGTAATCTTGTATTCAGTTTCAATAGGAATTTGTAATTTATCCGCCTCTTCGCGAATCAGCCTAAAACTCTCCACCGAATACTGGTCGCCATGAAGCGGATTAATGTCGGTGCCTTGCGTAATGTGCAATACGTTTACATGCAAGCTGTTTTTTGTTCCATCGAGTACAGTTTTTGCCACATTAAGCAGTGTTTTTCCATTTTCAGGGTTACCCAAAGCGATAATGGCTTTAAAAATGCCCAAAGCCTGTTGCCTATTATACTCTTCCTCAATATTTTTTTCCGGAAAAATTACATTAATCAATGAAAGCACAGGGGTTGTCATAAAAGTAGTTACCAATGCCATGATCACCAGCATAACAAAAATTGGCGGTGGAAGAATGCCCATTTCGTAACCGATATTTAACACAATAAGCTCCATCAATCCTCTTGTATTCATCAGCACGCCTATTGAAAGACTGTCTTTCCATGTTTCACCCAGTATTTTTGCCGAAAAAGCGCCACCAACAAATTTACCAACAATCGCCACCAAAATAAAAAGACCACAGATCGTCCACAAATACGGCGTATTCAGCAGTCCTATTTCAGTACGCAAACCAGTATATACAAAGAACAAAGGAAGAAGCAGCGTGAGTGAAACATCTTCAATTTTATCAACAATTAATTTACGGAACTGAGGAAGCGGTGGCATGATTACGCCAGCCAAAAAGGCTCCAAACAGGGCATGAATACCAATAACCTGAGTAATATAGGACGACAAAATCAATATGAGTAACAAAAAAGCGAAAACACTTTTATTCACCACTTCACTGCTCTTGTATATATCTCCTACACGCTTCAGAAAAGGCTTAACAACTAAAAGCATTACAAGCACATAAAGCACCGAAAATCCTATGTTATAAAGTGAACTCTCAATGCTACCGGTTTTGGTAATTGCAATAACTGCCGCCAAAACACACCATGCTGTTACATCATTAAAAGCAGCACTCGCAATAGAAACATTACCCAAGTGCGTTTTTGTAAGTCCTTTCTCCTGAACAATTCTTGCCAGCACAGGAAAAGCGGTAATACTCATCGAAATCCCAATAAAAAGAGCAAACGAAAGAAAATCGGTTTGTCCGGCAGCAAATTCTTCAAAAATGTAATAAGCCAGCATCATCCCCATAAAATAAGGAATAATAATACTAGCATGGCTGATGACAAAAACAACACCCATTTTGTTTTTCAGAGCCCCCAGATCAAGTTCCATGCCTATTGTAAACATAAACAAAATCAAGCCCACCTGACTTAGAATATACAGATTTCCGAGTGAATCGGGTGCAAAAACAAATTGAAAAACTTCTGGAAAAAAGTAGCCAAGAAGCGAAGGACCCAAAACTATACCGGCTAATATCTCACCTATCACCGTAGGCTGACCAAGCTTCACGAAGATATATCCAAAAATGCGTGAAACAATCAGGATGGAAAGGATCTGGAGCAGTAACATTGCGGCAGGCTCGGCCACATTGTGCATTGTGGAAATTACGAACGACTGAAAACTGTCAGTTCCAACCAAATTTTGAGTGTTAACTGGGACATTAGGATTCAACTCAAACCTTTCAGCTTTTTGGAACAGCACATAGGTAAATACGATGAAGAGTATCAGCATCGTACCGTAAAAAATCCAGGTTTTGAGATGATTTTTATGCATAGTCTTCTTTTTTTGTCTGGTGTTGACAATTAAAAAAACAGACAAAATGGGTTTATTACTCAATTTGTCGGTTCATAATGCCTTATTCTTGCTGGTTAAACAAATTTCTTTGTATTCTGTTCAACACAAAATTATTGCTACAAAAAAACGAATCTTGTTTGCAAAGATAATTATTTTCTGTAAAATTTTGAAACTTAGCACTCAAAAAAAACAATCGTTATATAAACAATACAGCTATTTATCTGAGAATTTTATTTCCTGAGTTCGGGAGCAAAATACAACGCCAAAGCTAAAACTCTTACATAAAGAAAAAAAATTTGTAGATACGCGGCATTTTGATTTACTTTGCATGCTTTTTCGAAAGCAATTGTTTTATTGAATATTAATAACTAAAAAAATGGAAGTAGGTATAAGTTTTTGGATTGGATTTATTGTTTTTGTCATCATTATGCTAACACTCGATCTTTTTGTTTTTCACAAAAAAGACGAAGCAATTAAAGTTAAACCAGCCTTGCTATGGAGTGTGTTCTGGATTGGGTTGGCAGCCGTTTTTAATATCGGTATTTATTTCGCAGTGGGTCATTTCAATTTATTCGATTTGCCACATGAGGAAGCATTGAGGCTTGGAAAGCAGAAAGCGCTCGAATTTCTGACCGCTTATCTGATTGAGGAATCGTTAAGCATCGACAACCTCTTTGTATTTATAATGATATTCGGTTTTTTCAAAATCGAATCAAAATATCAACATCGCATTTTATTTTGGGGGATCATTGGGGCCATTGTAATGCGCGCTATCTTTATTTTTGCCGGCGTGGCGCTCATCTCTAAATTTGCATGGGTAATGTATATTTTTGGGGCATTTCTTATCTATACAGGTATTCATATGGCATTCGAAAAGGAAGACAAAAACGAATTTGATCCCAACAAGAATATCGTTATCAGAATTTTCCGTAAAATAATGCCGGTTAGCCATGACATGTCGGTTCCACATTTCTTTGTAAAAAAGGACAAAATTATTTATGCAACCCCATTTTTTATCGCTTTGTTGATGATCGAAGCTTCTGACTTAATCTTTGCGGTAGACTCTATCCCGGCGGTACTTTCCGTTTCGAAAGATGTTTTTATTGTGTACACCTCCAATATCTTTGCAATTTTAGGTCTTCGCTCACTCTATTTTGCGCTCAGCGGCATTATGGATTATTTCTATTATCTGAAATATGCTTTGGCGGGAATCTTATCTTTTATTGGAATAAAAATGTGTGCCAACGAGCTTGCCTCCGAACTTGGTTCATCGTTTCACATTAGTAACTTTTTTTCTCTGGGAGTAATCGTAACCTTCCTTACCGTTTCAATTCTATTGTCGATAGCGGTAAAAAAGAAAAGAGAAAGCAATGCCCTGAATTAAATCATCGCATTTTAGAAACATAAAAAAACAGGAATCCGTGGCGGATTCCTGTTTTTTTATGCTACAAGCATCGACAATTACATGTCTTTTTTAATTTCGTCTATTTCCACCAACTTATTGACAATGGCATAAATTGTAAGTCCGGCAGTACTGTGAATTTCTAACTTCCGAACAATGTTTCGACGGTGAGTGATGACGGTATGGGTGGAAAGAAAAAGCGTTTGAGCTATTTCCTTGTTGGTTTGGCCTTTTACTACGCAGGTAAGAATCTCTTTTTCACGTTGACTCAGAATTTCGGCATCATCAGTCGTTTCTTCAATGGGCGTTTCGAAAAGCTTATTGAGCTTGACTTTCAACTGATCCACTGAGTCATAGATACTGATTCTTTCATCATATTGTTTCAATATGTTTTCATCAGTCAGGCACGAAAGAAATGCAAAACATTTAAGCTCCTTATTGCCGCTTTCTTCTTTCAGCTTATGCAGATCAACAATGCCCCAATAAGCCGGATTAACAATTAAAACACCTGGCTTATGTAAACGAATATAGTTGGCAAGTAAATCTATAGATGAGATTTCAAACACCTGAATATGGATCCCCTGTATGCGCTTTAAGGCCGCCGCCAGCCCACTGCGTAAAATGACCGATGGTTCGGCAATGGCTATTTTTACAGATAAATCGTTCATAATTTCGCTGCTATTTTCTGTTCAATAGCTTCAATTACCGGAACAAAGAAAAAATCTTCTACCTGGTTGTGCGAGGCAAGATCCTTTTCGCACCAAAGCAAATCGAACAAAACATCGTTTAGCTTGTAGTTTATTCCGTTTGATGGATAATACTTTACAAGTATATTCTTCAGTTCGGCAAGCTTTGAGTCCACATCCGAATGCTGCTCTTCGAAATCAGAGATTTTATATCTACCTCTTCTTTCTCCTTTTAGCAAATTCAGCACATAAGGAAACACGGTTTTATCCTCATATTCCATATGTTTACGCACCTCGTCGAAGTACTCGTCGAAAAATTTCATAAACAACACCTTATACGATGAACTTTGCGCTGTAGAATCTACTGCATCCAATAATTTGGTGCGAATGGAAGGTAGTTTGTAATCCAAAAAATAGGTATGAGCATTTTTCAGATAATTGATGACCGATTCTATTGAAATATTATTATAGGTCTCGTTGATTTCAACATTTCCTTCGGAAAGAAAATTAACGACTGAAAGGAATGTGTCACAATCAATATTATTTGCCTCACAAGCCTCACGCACCGTTTTATCGCCAAAGCCTAGCGAAATTCCGAAACGGCTTATGGACGATAGCAATGAAGCATCCTCATTGATAAGATCACTCATGCGGGTGCGGGCAGTAAATTTATGTTGATTTTGCATTATTACGTTGATATTTATTAAAAAATCATTCTGTTCGGTTGAACCCACCTTTAGAAACGCAAAATAGGTGTAAATGTTTTACGGTAAGTAAAGATAAAGAAATCAGCCCTATCGTCCGGATACCATGGCAAGTATCCGGACAAAGAGGATGATACTAACTAATACAAACAAAATTCTTCTTGGAAAAAAGAACGCTACAAAGATCGATGAATAGATTTACGATGGCAATACCTGATTGTAGGTATATTTACAGAAACCTCCTAAAAACAAAACAGAGAAACCTGTAATGATCTCTCTGTTTTATTATTAAATATGATATGTTTCGTTGTTATTTTATATCTCCTTCAGCAATCAGATATTCAGCAATTTGAACAGCATTAAGCGCTGCTCCTTTTTTAATCTGATCGCTCACACACCAAAAGGTAATTCCGTTTGGGTTTGAGATATCTTTACGAATACGTCCTACATGCACAGGATCTTTACCCGAAAGGAACAGAGGCATCGGATATTTTTTCTCTGCCGGATTATCAATCACCTCAACCCCGGGAGCAGTTTCAAACGCCGCACGTACTTCTTCCACCGTCAATGGTCGTTCAGTTTCGGCCCATACACTTTCGGAGTGAGCACGCAAAGCTGGTACACGAACACACATGGCACTAACTTCTACATCTGAGTGCATGATTTTACGGGTTTCGTGATACATTTTCATCTCTTCTTTTGTATATCCGTTGTCGGTGAAAACATCAATTTGTGGAATCAGATTGTAAGCTAATTGATAAGCAAATTTATTTACAGTAGGTTGTTCGCCTGCCAACACCTGACGGTATTGCAAATCAAGTTCGTCCATAGCTGCTGCTCCGGCTCCCGAAGCTGCCTGATAAGTAGAAACATGCACACGTTTGATGTGGGATAAATTTTCAATCGCTTTTAAGGCAACCACCATTTGAATTGTAGTACAATTTGGATTGGCAATAATGCCGCGGGGACGCGCTTTGGCATCAGCTGCATTTACCTCTGGAACTACCAATGGAATATCTGTATCCATGCGGAATGCCGACGAATTATCAATCATAACTGCACCGAATTTCGTAATATCTTCGGCAAATTCCTTCGAAATGCTTGCTCCGGCAGATGCGAAAACGATATCTATACCCTTAAAATCGTCGCCGTGTTTTAGTTCTTTTACTGTGAGCTTCTTGTTGTTAAACTCGTATACACTTCCAGCACTTCGCGAAGAACCGAAAAGACTCAGTTCTGTCAATGGGAAATTGCGTTCGGCCAACACACGCAAAAATTCCTGGCCAACGGCACCACTGGCACCTACTATTGCTACTCTCATTGTTTGGTTTTTTTATCCCTGTTTATTAATGTTTTATCTGACACAGGAAAAGTTATGACTATTATATTGTTTTATTGTTGATTCTATTTATATTTGTACATCTAAAAGTAAACTTGAAATTATTTCAGCGCTTACCGGCTGCAAAATTAATTCATTTTAATAGAATTAGCAACATTATGAAACCACATCTGCTGTTTTTTCTGATTTTTGTTCCGATTTTATTGAACGCACAAATCGACGAATCGTTTTCGGATGGCAATTTTACCGGATATCCCACCTGGTCGGGAATGAATACTAACTTCATTATCAACACATCAGGACAGCTGCAGTCAAATGCTACATCCACCTCTGTTTCATACTTATGTACTCCTTCTCAATCTTTTATAAATGCTGAATGGGAGTGCTGGTTGAAAATCAACTACACTACTTCCTCGTCCAACTATGCCGCTGTCTATATTGTAAGCGACAATAATACTATTTTAAACGGTTGCAATGCGTATTATGTTCAGATAGGTGGCACCAACGACGAAGTTTCGCTCTATGTGCAGCAAGGAACAAAGAAGACAAAAATAATTGATGGACTCGACAAACGAACTGATGGAAATCCCATTGAAATCAGAATTAAAGTAACACGGGATGCTGTAGGCAACTTTGAATTATTCAGCAAATTACCCACTGAAAGTGAGTATTATTCGGAAGGAAAAGTTCAAAATACACTTGTATTGGAGTGTCATTATTTCGGATTACTGTTTTCGAACACATCAACAACCGGAACGGCCTATCTGTTTGATGACATAATTGCAAAAGGAGAGATTGCGGTAGACAAAGAAGCCCCTGAATGGGAAGGCATACACATTGAGGAACCGAACCAATTAAAAATTTCATTCAACGAGAGAATGAATTTTAGCAACGGTGAATATCTTGTCGACAACGGAATAGGAACTCCCCGGGTTGTGAATGTATCAGCAGATGATAAGTCAGCAACACTTATTTTCGATCGATCATTCGAAAAAGGGGAAATTTATTCTCTTCTGATCTCCGGTATCACTGATATGGCAGGAAACGGTCCAACCGTACTAACGAAATGGACCGGGATACCCGAGACAGCCACACCCGGCGATTTGATCTTGAATGAAATAATGTTCGAAAATGCTGACAATTCGGTTGAATACGTCGAAATTTATAATAATTCAGAGAAGGTAATCGATCTGAAGTCAACAATATTAACCACGAGAAAAACAGACGGAAGCCTAAATTCCGGTCATCAACTCGCAACTAAATATTTAATTGCACCGCACACTTATGTTGCCTTGTGTCCCGATCCCGATTCACTTATGAACTACCATGGCACAAACCAGGAAAATATTCTAAAAATAGCTTGGTCGGCTTTAAACAACCAAAGTTCAACATTGATTTTGTGCAACGAGGAGAAGGACACTATTTATGATGAACTTACTTACAATGCAAAATGGCATCATCCTTTGATTAAAAACACAAAAGGAGTTGCGCTTGAAAAAATTAATCCGGCAATGCCAACGCAAGATGCATCGTCCTGGCATTCGGCAGCATCCGAAGTGAAATATGGCACTCCCGGACTTATCAATTCACAATACAGAGACACTGAACCAGACAAAAGCGAAGAAAAAATGGTTTGGCTCGACCCTGAAGCATTTTCGCCCGATAACGACGGAGTAAATGACTTGTGCTTTATCAGATACAAGAACGAAACCAATGGCAATGTTGCAAATGTGCTGATATTGAGCGCAATTGGTGTAAAAATACGCGAACTGGCTTCAGGCATTTTATTATCATCTGAAGGCTACTTAACATGGGATGGAAGAACAGACAAAGGCCAGATAGCCAACGCAGGTATTTATATACTTTATTTTGAAGTTTTTAATCCCGAATCAGGCTTCCGAACCATAAAAAAACTTCCTCTTGTTGTATCATTCAGATAATTTTGATAAATTAACAACTTATTATCCAATAAATCAGCTATCTTTGCAGACGTTTTTTCTCTTTAGTTCTGCTTGTTTTATCAAAATCAAATCAATTGAAAGCCAGCAGATAATTGAAAAACAGCGATTTAAAATTAACATATAAAACAAATTTAAAAGAGTGTGTCTCAGCTTTTCCATTCTTCCTTAAGCAGAGATCACTGAAAATAAGAAAATTAAAATGGAGAAAATAAGTTATGCTCTAGGATTAAGTTTAGGAAACAATTTGATCAACAGTGGAATTAGTGAGCTTGATTACGCTAAACTGGCCAAAGGAATTCAGGATGTATTGGAACAAAACCAACCTGAGCTCAGCTACCAGGAGGCACAACAAGTAATTAATACATTTTTCGAAGCGTTACAGGCCAAAGCAGGCGAAGCCGCAATAGCAGCCGGCAAAAATTTTCTTGCCGCAAACGCAAAACGCCCCGAAGTGGTAACTCTTCCAAGTGGGTTACAATACGAAATACTAACCAAAGGAACTGGCAATATTGCCAAAGCAAGCGACACAGTGAAAGTACATTATCACGGCACTTTAATCGATGGAAATGTGTTTGACAGCTCGGTAAACAGAGGCGAACCTGCTACTTTCGGAGTTACTCAGGTCATCAGTGGCTGGGTGGAAGCACTGCAATTAATGCCAGTTGGGTCGAAATGGAAATTATTTATTCCTTCGGATTTAGCTTATGGAGCACAAGGCGCAGGTCAGGCTATTGGCCCACACACAACGCTCATTTTCGAAGTTGAATTACTTGACATCGTATAATACTTCACATTTATAAAAAAATCGTTTTAAATATTATTCTTTACATTAATGAAAAAAACAATTTTGCTGCTTATGGCATTCAGCATGGTACTTCTATCAGCCGGAGCCAAAGAAAAAAAAGCCAAGAAATCAAAGAAAAATCAGCCTGTAATTGAAAAGGTTTTCAACAACGAAGTCGATTCAATGAGCTATGCACTGGGAATGAACGTAGGAGCTGACTTTGCTAAAAATTTAAAATCAATTCCGGGTCAAAAATCAAATATCGACCTATTAATCAAAGGATTTTCAACAGCCCTGAAAGGAGATTCAACACTGTTGACTCCCGAAGTTGCCAATGAGTTTTTCCGCAATTACATAACCAAAGAACAGCAAAAAGAGCTTGAAGCAAAAAAAACTGAGGGCGAAAAGTTTCTGGCAGAAAACATGACAGCTGAAGGAATCATTGCAACTCCTACCGGATTGCAATACAAAGTGCTCGTTGCAACCGAAGGCAAAAAACCCCTTGCACAGGACACAGTTAAAGTGCATTACGTAGGTACACTGCTCGATGGCACAAAATTCGACAGCTCTATCGACCGCGGTGAACCTATCGAATTTTCACTGAATCAGGTGATCAAAGGATGGACAGAAGGCGTGCAATTAATGTCGGTTGGATCAAAATATAAATTCTTCGTGCCTTACAACCTGGGCTACGGCGAACAAGGAGCTGGTGGAGTTATTCCTCCTTATGCAACACTTGTATTTGAAATTGAATTGCTCGACATCAAACCATTCGTCGAAGTGGCTCCAGTAGAAGCACCTGACGAAAAACCGGTAGCAGACAAAAAACCTGCTAATACATCAAAAGGATCGAAACAAAACAAGAAGAAATAAAACAAATCATAAATTAATTTTACAAACAAATGAAAAAACAAAGTATTTTTACAATTGTAGCTATGGTTGCAGTCTTCGTAATGACTTCGTGTAACAAATACGAAGCTAAAGAAGTAAGTTTGAGCAACCAAAACGATAGTTTAAACTATGCATTAGGAATGGCTAATGGCGATGGAATTAAAAGCTATTATTTACAAAACGACTCTACCGATCAGCCAATTTTAGCACTTATGAAAGCGCTCGATGAAGCCTATAAATCGGATGCAAGCAGCGACGAAATGTACAAACTTGGGGTTCAAATCGGAAACTCATTCAGCCAACAAAAACAAAAAGGACTAATGGGTGACTCTACATTGGTTTTCGATGAAAAACTCGTAAAACAAGGATTGGTAAATGCTTTGAATGGTTTCACCGAAGGCATGACTTCTGCTCAGGCCGAAGAATATATACGCAACGAAATGATGAAGATTCAACAACAGAAAATGGCTCAACCTGCTCCACAGGAAATGCCTCAGCCTGCTCCAACTGATTCAACTTCGAAATAAGAATTTGTATATTAATGATTAAAAAAATTCAAAAATGAAAAAACTGAATATATTTTTAGCAGTGGCTTTGATGACTGCTTTCGTTTTTACTTCGTGCGATAACAACAAAACAAAGTTACCTACACTTAAAAATCAGCTTGATAGTTTGAACTATGCTTTTGGTTTGGCCAACGGAAACGGTATCAAACAATACTACCTTGCTGCCGATAGCGCTAACGCTGATTCATTGAAAATTAAAATCGCTTCATTGCTTAAAGGTTTGAACGATGGATTAAATGCTAAAGTTGATGAAAAACACCCAGAACTTTCAGAACTTGGTAAAAATATCGGTTCTGCATTGAAAGAACAAACCAAATCAGGCCTTATGGGCGACTCTACTTTAACAGTTGATATCGACATTATCAAACAAGGTCTTATCAACGGCTTGAAAGGTTCAACAGTACAAATGAAACCTGAAGAAGCTCAAATGTATTTGCAAACAACAATGCAAAAATTACAGGAACAAAAAATGGAAAGACAATTTGGCGCTAACAAAACAGCCGGAGAAAAATTCCTTGCTACTAACAAATCAAAAGCCGGAGTGATAACTACTGCAAGCGGATTGCAATACGAGGTTATTAAAAAAGGAAATGGTCCTCTTCCAACAGATACCAGCCGTGTGAAAGTTCACTACCATGGAACCTTAATCGATGGTACAACTTTCGATAGCTCTATTGACCGTGGCGAACCAGCAGTATTCGGCGTAAATCAGGTAATTAAAGGCTGGACTGAAGCTTTGAAATTAATGCCTGTAGGCTCGAAATACAAATTGTATATTCCACAGGAACTGGCTTATGGCGGACAAGACCAGGGCGCTATCAAACCTTTCTCAGTACTTATATTCGATGTTGAATTACTGTCAATCGAAAAATAAACAACATGAGCTTATTGGTACAAAAAAATCCATAAACACGTACTGATTTAACAAAATTTCTCAGGAAAGCCGGAATGTAACAATTCCGGCTTTTTTTGTAAACGGCAAGAGATTTCTGGCAATTTCACATTATTTACTACAATTAGATTTAAATTTATCATCATTTCCTTTCAAAATTCATTTATTATCTTTATTTTTGTTCACAAAATGATATAAACCTGTGATTACAATGGAAAAAATAGACCAATTAGATCGTAAAATACTGCGAATCATAACACAAAATGCACGTATGCCCTTTAAAGATGTGGCTGAAGAATGTGGTGTTTCGCGTGCTGCCATTCACCAACGCGTACAACGTCTCATCGACATGAATGTAATTACCGGTTCGGGATATACGGTGAATCCAAAAATGCTTGGTTTTCAGATGTGTGTATACATCGGCATTACCCTGGAGCGCGGTTCGATGTACAAAGAAGTAGTGGAGGAACTTGAAAAAATTCCGGAAATTGTGGAATCACAATACACACTCGGACATTATACAATTCTGATCAAACTCTATGCAAAAAACGATGAGCATTTAATGCAATTGTTAAATGGCAAAATTCAGGAAATCAAAGGTGTAGCTGCGACAGAAACGCTCACATCGCTTGATCAACGCATTAAACGTACTATTCCGATAGAGTAAATAAAACTGTATATTTTATATTTACGGTTTTTATCTCTGACATTTTTTTGAACAAAATTATTATTGAATTAAAAAAACATAACCGGCTCTTTAAATTCCACAAGACTGGATTTTAAGGAGCTTTAGCTATTTTAAATGGAAACAGTTCTCAGTGGCATCCGTCCTACCGGTAATTTACATCTAGGAAACTATTTTGGTGCATTGCGCAATTTTATCAGCATGCAAAACGAACATAATTGCTATTTTTTTATTGCAGATTATCATTCACTTACTACTCATCCTACACCTCAGGACTTACATGGTAACGTAAGACAAATACTGGTTGAATACCTCGCTGCAGGACTTGACCCTGAAAAATCGACACTTTACGTGCAAAGCGATGTACCGCAAGTCATCGAACTTTATCTTTTTCTGAATATGAATGCTTACATCGGAGAACTGGAGCGCTGTACTTCGTTTAAAGATAAAATCAGGCAAAATCCTCAGAACATTAATGCAGGTCTGCTTACATACCCTACATTAATGGCTGCCGACATATTACTGCACCGGGCCACAAAAGTACCTGTAGGGAAGGACCAGGAACAACATCTCGAAATGACACGAACTTTTGCCAACCGGTTCAACAGGATGTACAACGTGGATTATTTCCCTGAACCTCAAGCCTTCAACTTCGGAAACGAACTAATTAAGATTCCCGGACTGAACGGAAGCGGGAAAATGGGAAAATCGGAAGGTGAAGGAAACGCAATTTATTTGGCCGACGAACCCGAAGCCATTCGCAAAAAGGTAATGAAGGCCGTCACCGACAGTGGACCAACCATGCCCAATCAGGAAAAACCCGAAGTGATTAAAAATATATTTCAATTGATGCACGTAGTTTCGGCTCCTGAAACATTTAATTATTTCGACGAAATGTACAACACCTGCCAGATTCGATACGGCGATATGAAAAAACAATTGGCCGAGGATATGATTCTGTTTACAGCTCCTTTCAGAGAAAAAATAAAAGAAATTTCGGCCGACGAAGCTTACGTATCGAGAGCTGCACGCATTGGCAAAGAAAAAGCCCAGGAAAGTGCCTCAAAAACAGTCAGCGAAATTCGCGAAATCATAGGATTTAAAAAATTCTAATAAAAGAAATAGTGTATCCCGGCACTTAACAAAAAAGCGAAACAGTATGGATCAAAGTTTTTAAATTACAGATTTTTTTCTGTAATTTTTCAAAACAACCGAACAAGATACCTCAAAGAACTGTTTTAATGCCTATATACCGCTATTTTAAGTTTAATAATGTCAACAAAAAGGATAATAACATATTGCATTTTTACCATTGCTCTTCTTTTGGGAGGAGCAACGGTTGATGCGTTATTAATCCAACTCAACGTCTACACTCAAGCTTCGGCTACTTTTCACAAAACTAAGGATGTACAGTCGGAATGTGCGTACTCGCAACAAGAACTTGCGTCACCCGGTTTCGGAAGTGAACCGGTTCGTTCCAGATCCATTACACAACCTGTGTCAGTGCGTGGAGGAGTGTTTTTGTTTTCGCAGATTTTACATACCTCAAGAATAGCTTTAAACCAATTGTTGGTTGTCAATCAGGACTTTGTTCAACACAAATCGACCAAGCAACTCTACGGCTACTATCTTTTTTCTCTCCATAAAATACTGATTTAATTTCTGAATTTTTGCGCTTTCCATTGCCTTTTCATACACAGAAACGGGGCAATGAACAACCTATTGGGATCACACAAAAAGCACATTAATTATTTACACGTTATTTCATTATTTATATGGAAAGATATACATCCATCGAACGAACTATTGAGCAAACAGAAAAGAACAGGATAAGAAAAATAAAACAATCTCCATTAAAAGGAATTATCCTTCTTGCAGCTGCTCTTCTGATTATTTTTATTTACAACGATTTTTTTTATAATTCGGACAGCATCCTATCGCCCATTCTGATACTGTTATTTGTATTTTTTCTTATCTGGGGTAGCATATCCACATTTATTCGCAAAACCCTCTACGTCGACGAGTATTCGAAAAGCAAATTATGTTTTGTCGATCTGTTTTACGATAAAAACGATAGAGAAAAATTGCTCGAGATCATAGAAACAGGAAACTATGATGCCATAAAATCGGTAAAGAAATCGACACATGATGGCATCCTGTTGCGCATTGCCTATTCGTACGACAAATCGCTGTGTTATGTACAGGTACTTACACTTTTGCCATTTGGATATGCTTTAAAAACCATGGCCAAAAAGCTGCCAATGGAGCAGGTAAACGATCTGTTTAAAATTTTATTCTAAAGCAATTGCTGCAATGAAAAAAATATTCGCATATTGGATGATGCTGATTATACTCTTTGTGGGAATAATCAGCATCAATATGCAGAATAGCACCAAGCTGCAAATCCAGCCCGGACTATCGCAACAGCAAAATGCTGTTGACCTACAATCCGACACACACTGCATACAAGCATCTGGTAACTTCTGGTTGCACCACGAGAGCAATCAGGTTCGATCTGTTGATTTTTCGGGAAGCAACGTAATGCGATTAATCCCTGACACAGCAGCACTACGTGTTGTTTGGCACAAACAGTTAACCCTGCAACAACTTTATTCCACAAACATCATTTTAAACAACTTATTATCAAACAGGCAGTCTGATGGCTACTACCTGTTTTTTCTTTGTAAAATATTGATTTGATTCCAGGCTTCCCCTCCCTTAGCATCTTCGTCCGAAGTTGCAATTACCAAACATACAACTTACAAATATCAATTTGCAGGTCTGTTTTTATGCCTGCACCAAAATTTTCACATCATAATGGAACAAAACAAATCTATCGAACAAATTTTTGACACCAATTACAAAAATGAAATTAAAAAATTCAAAAACAGTCCTTTAAAAGGAATCATCTTACTCCTGGCAGGAATAGCTACAACAATCATTTATTCTCGTTCAGAACTCGAAGTAGGTGGCACTTTAGCACCGACACTTATCCTGGCTATCATTGTGTTTTTTATATGGGGAATTTTTTTAATCGTTGCCCGGAAAACGCTTTATAAGGAAAAAAGCTCTGGACTTATAATTACTTTCAGTGAAAAACCTTACGACAAAAAAGACACAGACAAACTTATGAAAATGATAAAGACTGGCGATTTCAGCTCCTTTCAATCGTTGCGCGAAACTACCGATGGAGGCTTAAAATTACGCATTGCTCACACTGCCGACAAGGGCTTGTGCTTTATTCAGGTTCTTTACCTTGACAATATAAGGTATATACCGTTCAGCGAAGTTACACAACTCGATGCGGAACAAACCCAGTTACTAACAAAAAGCAATATAGCCTAAACAGAAAGCCCTGTTCCACTATTGGAACAGGGCTTTAGTTTTATTTGCAGAGGCGCACGAAACGACTATCCTCTTTGCCGCTCGAGGAGGATAAGCATCATCAAGCCAAGCACAACTCTTTCTTCTTCATCCGTTTGAAGTTCGGCTAGTTTGGCTACCGAAAATTTTCGACCCCAAAACGAAGGTTCTTTCACTAAACGAACCACCACTGATCCATTGGGACGCATCACTATGTAAGCCGGATGAAACAAATAACCCGAGAGCAGACTTAGAAACGGAATTTCACCAAGCATCGAATCGAAAATTTTAGCCCAGGGATTTTCTTCGCGTATCACAAAATCGGAGTGCTGTTTATCGTCGAGAATCTCATAATGAGCTTTCCATAACGACGCCCAACCTTTTCGTACTATCCGGCCAATTTCGTAACCCATACGATTACTGAAGGTATAAGTAGCAGAAAAATCGAGCCAGCGATTCGCACGAATGATGTAGTTGACCTCCGAACGGCTCTCGTTATTGAACACCTGCACTTCTTCGAGCAGCTTCAACATTTTCTGACGGACATAAGCCACAGTATTGCCATTGGCATCCTGAGCTACAAAATCATTACTTAGTGTTGTTATTTTGAAAGTAAAATTGAGTGGAAATTGTAATTGATTCATTGTATTCGGATTTGTTTAACGAAATATGATATTGCAATTATTTTATCCTGATTCTTTGTCCGGGCTGCAGCTTTGTATTTGTTTTTATTTTATTCAGCCTGCAAATGGCCTTTACACTTGTTCCGTTCCTCAAAGCAATATGACCCAAAGTATCGCCTTTACGCACCTTATAATACTTCGCAGATGCCTGTTTGCGTACTTCGTGCTGATAATAGAACGATTTCCGTTTGGTGATCTGATAAATGTCGTTATGTACTTTACCTGTAATAAAGTTCACAATACTGGCCGGATTCAGTGCATTTCCAAGATAACGCATCTCAAAGTGCAAATGCGGCCCGGTCGAACGCCCGGTATTGCCTCCTAAAGCAATTAGCTCACCTCCTTTTACGTTCTGATCAAGACTAACAAGCACTTGCGATAGGTGAGCATAAACAGTTTCAAGTCCATTGTTATGGCGAATTACTACATAATGACCGTAACCTCTTGCCTCGTAATCAATAATCCTCACTTTACCATCGAAAGCCGAACGTACCGAATCGCCAATATTAATCCGCAAATCGGTGCCGTAATGATAACGATAACGGCGTGGCCCAAAATCGGATGTAATAAGCCCCGGAACAGGAACATGAAATTTGCTGCAATCTATCCGAACAGTATCGGGTAAACTATCGATAGGTATTTTGTAAGGATTCAGTCGGTCGGGAGTCCAGATATTATTATAAATATCATCGGCCGGATGATTTTCCATAAGGTCATCCGAACGGTCGTTCAACATTTCCCTGTAAATGTTGGCACTATCTTTTTTTAGAAGAGGAGAGTTGTTAAATGAAACCTGAGCTTTTAAGCTCAACAATGAAAATGATAGAATTAATAATGTTATAATGTGGCGTGAAAACTGCATCTTAAATCTTTGCTTATTGCCGGAGTTCTACTATTCCGGAGAATGAATAAATGGTATAAACAATATAGATTCTTAATACATCTACTTCAATTCATCATTCGCATAAATGAATCCAATATTGTTTCGGTTATATTCAAAGATCTCAACATCTTGAAAAAACCTGTTTAATTCTTCTTTAGCATTATCTACCGTATCTGATGTGTGAATTATGTTTTCCTGAACACTTACACTAAAATCGCCACGAATGGTTCCCTGAGCCGCATCACGTCCATTGGTTTTTCCTGCCATTGCATGTACAATTTCAACTGCATTAATTCCTTTCCAGCAACATACAATAACCGGCGTGATCATCATGCTATCCACAATGCGTTTAAAAAACGGACGATCTGATAAATGCGCATAATGTTCCAACAAAATTTCATTTGAAAGCTGGATCATTTTAATACCACACAGCTGTAACCCTTTTCGTTCGAAACGGGTTATAACTTCTCCGACCAATTCCCTTTGAATAGCTCCGGGTTTGATAATAACAAGTGTTTTTTCCATAATTCTAATCGTAAAAAGAACGGAAATAAAGTAAAGAGATTCCAAAAATAAGAAAATGTGTCAATAAGTCAAAATCTGTTCTGAATATTTAACTTATTACTCCCCAATTTAATGTATTCGTTTTTAATTTTCCGAGTTGAGCCTGCAAAACCCGGTTTTCAACCTTTTCGAGTGTTGGATCATCCTCTAGTATTTCCATCGCTGTACGACGCGCAATTTCGAGCATTTTACCATCCTGAGCCAGATTGGCAATCTTCAGCTCGAAAGGCAAACCGCTTTGTATCGTTCCTTCCAAATCGCCCGGACCTCTGAGTTGCAAATCGGCTTCCGAAATTTCAAATCCGTCGTTGGTGCGCACCATAATTTCCATCCGTTTACGGGTTTCAGAAGCAAGTTTAAACCCGGTAAGCAATATACAGAACGATTGATCGGCACCACGACCAACCCTTCCACGCAATTGGTGCAACTGCGACAAACCAAAACGCTCGGCATTTTCAATCACCATAACCGAAGCATTGGGTACATTAACCCCAACCTCTATCACTGTGGTAGCCACCATTATTTGTGCTTCACCCGAAACAAATTTCTGCATCTGAAACTCTTTTTCTGCGTTCTTGAGTTTACCATGCACCTTGCAGATTTTGTAGTCGGGAAAAGTCTCACTGATATAATTGTAGCCATTTTCAAGGTCCTGCAAATCCATTTTTTCAGACTCCTGTATAAGCGGGTACACAATGTAAACCTGGCGTCCGGCATTCACCTGTTTGGCAATGAACTGGTTCAGTCCCTGACGCTTATTCTGATAGTAATGAAATGTTTGAATAGGTTTGCGGCCAGGAGGTAGTTCATCTATCACTGACACACTCAGATCTCCATAAAGCGTCATGGCCAAAGTACGTGGAATTGGAGTGGCCGTCATTACAAGAATATGAGGTGGCTGATGATTCTTTTTCCACAGCTTTGAACGCTGCTCCACACCAAATCGGTGCTGTTCGTCGATAACTACTAACCCAAGGTTCGTAAACTGCACCGTATCTTCGATCAAAGCATGCGTGCCAATAAGAATATTCAATTCGCCCGAGCGAAGTTTTTCATGTATTACCTCACGTGCTTTAGGACGGGTAGAGCCAGTAAGCAAAGCCACCTTCACTCCTATATCACCAAGCATTTTATGTATCGTTTCGAAATGCTGGCTGGCCAAAATTTCGGTAGGCGCCATTATAGCAGCCTGGAAACCATTGTCGACAGCCATGAGCATAGCCATAAGCGCCACAAGGGTTTTACCACTTCCAACATCTCCTTGCAACAAACGATTCATTTGCTTGCCCGAACCTACATCCATGCGAATCTCGCGCAACACGCGCTTTTGCGCACCTGTAAGTTCAAATGGTAAATATTGGCTAAAAAAAGTATTGAAATAGTGTCCTATTTGCGCAAAAACGAAACCTCTAAAGTTTTGCTCACGCCATTTGGTTTGTCTTAAAATACTCAGTTGAATATAAAAAAGCTCTTCGAACTTCAACCGTTGACGGGCTTTATTAAGAGCGTTTGCATTTTTGGGGAAATGAACATTTATCAATGAATCGGTCAGGTTCATCAATGCAAATTGCTTGAGCACAGAGGCTGGCAACGAATCAGGAATGCCACTTTTAAGGCCATTTATCAATGGAAAAATAATTTTCTGTATCGTTTTCGAATTCAGAAACCCACTTTTCATTTTCTCGGTAGTATTGTAAAAGGGCTGTAAACCCATCGTTTCGGCTGGAGGCAACTGAGAAACCAAGTCTATCTCGGGATGCACCAGGCTGTAGCGACCATTAAAAGATGTAGGCTTTCCGAAAACCACATACTCTTTTCCGGTGGAATACTTATCGAGTATAAATTTTATGCCTTTGAACCAAACAAGCTCAAGCGTTCCTTTTCCATCGGTAAACAGAGCCGTCAACCTCATACTTTTACCCTCACCAAATTTTTCAAACTTCAAAATCTGCCCTTTTACCTGTATAAAAGGCATGTCTTCAGTGAGTTCGTGAAGGTAATAAAACCGGCTTCGGTCCACATATTTATACGGATAATGCCGCAGCAAATCTTCTACCGAATGGATGCCAAGCTCCGAAGCCAAAAGCGCTGCTTTTTTTGGCCCCACACCGGGAAGATATTTTATGTCCTGCATCGAGAAATCCATAAAGTGGAACTTTTTTGTGGAATTAGCCTGAAATATATTTCCCTCCAGGAATTCTTCTTATAAAAAATATGACAATCATTGAACTTAACAAAACCACTAACAATAACAACGGTAACGAAACGATAGGATGTGCAAAAGACCAGTAAATGCCATTTCGGAAAAGCACTCCGATAATAATAATATGCACAAGGTAAACACCATAACTATAACCACTTATCACTGTGCATGCTTGCGATAGATATTTGTTTTCAACAACAATACCTTTTATCAACACAAAAATGGCAACTGCCTGAATAATTGTATTGATTGAAAAATAACTGTAAACTTTCAGATTCAGTCGACCATCAGATTTGCTCATATAGTAAGCAGCCAATGCGCAAAAAACAACACTCAACACATAGGTGACCCCGGCAACAAGACGCCGCTTACTAAACTTTATTTCCACCTTATTCAGAAAATAGCCAAGTACGACAAAACCACTGTATTGCAAATAACCTAAGAGTTTATATTCATAATCGCCTGTCCATTTATAAAAACTCAAATTCATCGAACTTGTGGTAAAACACAACAGCATCCAGGCTAATAAAGCAAAGAACAATTGCTTTTCACTGGCTTGTCGAACCACTTTCCCGATAAAAGGGATGAACAGGTAAATAAATATTATCATATAAATGTACCAAAAGTGCTTCGAGATGCCTTCGTCAAGGAATAGTTTGACAGCCCACTGAATGATTTCGTCCAACTTTTGTGGTTGTTGCTGAGGAAGAAGCATTAACCAACGGTACACCCAATACACAAACATCCAAAACAGAAAAGGAACAAGCACGCGCATCATTCTTTTTTTGAAAAATACTGCTAACGGATACTCTTTTCCAAGCAAAGTAGCGCCACTGAGCATCAAAAACAAAGGAACAGCAAATCTTGAGGCACTGTCAAAAATGTTTCCCACCCACCATTCACTCATGCTGTGACCATAAGCCATATTCAGCACCGGACTTGAAGTATGAATAATAATTACACCAATTGTAGCCAATGTGCGCAAAATGTCAAGGTATTGTATTTTACTCTTTTCTGGCATTGTTGTCACTTCATCAATTGGTTGGCAAGAATCAAATCCATTTCGGTAGTTATCTTTATATTTTCACGATTGCCTGTAACAAGATGCATCTTCGCTCCCATGGCTTCCACCACCGAAGCATCGTCGGTAAAATTCTCCGAAAATTCTTGCCTATAAGCCTTTATTAATAATTTCCCATCAAAAACCTGAGGTGTTTGTACAAATTTATATTCCGAGCGATTTACAGAAACACTACCGTTTTCGGTTATTTTTCTGATACTGTCGATCGCATCAATTACAGGCACTGCTGTACCATATTCCGATGCAGCATCAAAGCAAGCGCTGATGGTCTCAACACTTACCAACGGACGAACGCCATCGTGAACTGCAACAAGCGAAGGAATTGAAACAGCCGTCAAACCGTTTTTTACCGAATGAAAACGAGTGGATCCACCACATTCAATTGTATGCGTAAGCGTAAAGGCATGTTTTTTGCAAAGCGATTTCCAAACATCAATTTGATCAGCCGGAAGAACAAGAACAATCTGAATTTCAGGATCGAAGTTACGGAATACCTCAAGGGTATGCATTAAAATGGGCCTTCCCTTTATCTCGAGAAATTGCTTGGGAACAACCGCTTTCATGCGTTCGCCCTTTCCGCCTGCAACTATAATTACAACTTTCGGTATCATTTTAAATACGTGAATAAAATATGGAACAAAGATAAACATTTAAGAGTGAAAAAAGTGAAACTTCTTCTTTCAAAAAAAGCAGTCAAAAAAACAATCAGAAACACTGCACAATGACAAACCGGAGAAAAGCACTTTAAATGAATAATTTGAATAAAAAATTCGTTGAACCGCCAACATTTTATAACTTTGCATCCAAAATACAACAAAACATGAACAGACTCAGCATACTACTTTTTTCATTTTTTTTCGTCGTTTCGCTTACTGCACAGGAGGCGGATAATCAGGCAAAACAAACTATTTTTGATGCCTTAGCAACTGTTGACTCGGCAAGTAAAGCCACGGTAAAAATGTATCAGGACGAAAAAATTGCACTTGCCGTTGTTAACCGAAAGGCAACTTCGGAAGTTCAAAGCACTCAAACAACAAGCGGTTACAGGGTTCAGGTTTTTTCGAGCAATGCACAACGCACTGCCAAAGCAGATGCGTTTAAAATTGAAAAAACACTGCGTGAAGAATTCCCGGATTTTCCTGTATACCTGAACTATACATCGCCATTCTGGAAAGTGAGAGTGGGTGACTTCAAAACCTACAAGGAAGCACAGGAGTTCAGATCAATTTTGATAGATGCCTTTCCTAATCTGCGTAGCGAAACCTACACAGTGAAAGACACCGTGAACTTATAACGTCCTGTACTTCAACAAAACTAATTTTAAACAACGCTCTACAAGTAATTTAATCAATGGATTTCAACATAAATCAGCCCGTGCCTTTCGATGCAGAAAAAACTGCCAAAATTGCCCAACATTATCACGAAATTATAAGCCTTATAGGCGAAAACCCCGAGCGGGAAGGCTTATTGAAAACACCGGAACGGGTATCAAAATCGATACAATTTTTAATGAACGGGTACGAACAGAATCCGGAAGAGATATTGCGTTCAGCCATGTTTACTGAGGATTACCGTCAAATGGTAATTGTAAAGGACATTGACTTTTACTCAATGTGCGAACATCATATGTTGCCTTTTTTCGGCAGAGCACATATCGCCTACATTCCTAACCATAGAATTACCGGACTGAGTAAAATAGCACGTGTTGTAGAAGTTTACGCCCGCCGACTGCAAGTACAGGAACGCATGACTACCCAGATCAAAGAATGCATCCAGAACACGCTCAATCCACTCGGCGTAATGGTAATTCTCGAAGCACAACACCTTTGCATGCAAATGCGTGGGGTACAAAAGCAGAATTCGATCACTACTACGTCCGACTTTACCGGTGTTTTTCAGCAAGCAAAAACACGCGAAGAGTTTATGAACCTAATCAACAGGAAATAATTATCGGGTACCAAAAATATTCAAATCCTCCCGAATAAGTTTTGTTGGGATTTCACCTCCATCAAGAATGCTGTGGAATAAAAAATCAGTTCTTAAGCGATTAGCCTTATTAGCTGCCACCGAAGTCACTTTATCGGGATATTTTTTTGCAAAAGTATCAGAATACCAAACAATGCATGCCGGATTTTTCGACGCAATATGATCTCCGGCGTGCAGCCACATTCCATCCTCGCCCAAAACTTCACCATGATCGGACAAATAAATCATGAGTGCATTTTTATTCTTCAAAACACTTATAAGTTGATGTAGAAAATAGTCGGTGTAGACCACTGTATTGTCGTACGAATTAACAATCTCCTCGCTCGTACATTGCGCAATGATTCTGCTCTGAGTGACCGGCCTGAACAACTCACATTTTTTCGAAAAATGATTATTGTAGTACCAATGACTACCAATAGTGTGTAAAACAATTAGATTACGGCTATTCCCCTTCGATAAAATTTGTTTTGCGTGAACGAGTAAATCTTCATCTAACCAATTGTTATAATTATACACCGACTTTTCGGGATGAGCATAAATAGCAGTGTCACATTCATTTATAAAATCAACATAAGTTTCTGCCGGATCCTGATTGGATATCCATGAAGTAGAATACCCACATTGCCTGAACAACGAGATAAATGATTGTTCGGTAAATGCAACTTCAGTATTAGCGCTATCGGCACGCGTAAGAATGTGAGGTAAACTTCGGTTGGTATTTGTATATTCAGAGTAAACCTTCCCCAAAGAATGAATATTTTTTGTTTTACTTAAAAATGGATTAGTTTGCCTGTGATAACCATTTAGCCTCAAATGATCGGCACGCAAAGACTCACCCAGCACAAACACCACAGTCAGTGAATCCGTGAATTGCTCATTCAAAACAGACTCGGGACTTATTCTCTCCCGGGGCGTTTTAAGATGTAATTTGTTGTATTCAGAAACATTAAAATAAACAGAAAAAGGAAAACGCTGAAATATGCTCGTTTTCACTCTGTTGTTCAGATTAAAAAATACTCCCAACGATATGATCGCAACAAAAAAGTGTAACCACCATTTATCAGGCACTACTTTTTTAAACCTGAAACACACAAAAAACACTGATATAATCACGCACAAAAGCACATAAACAATAAGTTCAGGAGAAATCAGATCGAGCGTTGTGCCTAAATCGTTGTGAAGAGAAGCATCAATAAGCATCGGAGTTAATGTCGCTTTGTAGGCGTACCTGTAAAATGCAAGTACAGCCCCCAACAACGAAAAAAATGGGAAAAAAACAGCGAAAACATACTTATTTGCAGCCGCTGCATAAAGCAGAAAAAAGGTTGCAAAAAGGACTAAACACCAGTGGAATGCAATAATAATGAATCCATTAAAACCATTACTCGGGTTGTCGACAAATTCAGGAAGTACAAAGAAAACACCCGACCATAAGGTAGCTGCAAGAACAAACAAAAAAAAGGAAAGTATCTTTTTAGAGGTCTGTTTCATAATTATGCTTTTGACTTTCCGATTAAAAATGGCAGAAACCTATTCATTATTATTATTACCGGCACAAGAGAAACGACACTTGCTAAACTGTATACAAATGCCGCTCCGGGCGAATCAAATATAGTCAATGGCAGATGTAAAGCATAAACAGTGATTGCTTTCACAAAACTACCTGCTGTTAAATGTAGCGCTAAGACAATAAGCGTATTTTTACCTATAAACTGTAAAAAGTTTAAATTTAAACCCGCCTGATCTATTAATTTTGACAATGAAACAGCAAACAAAATGCCGGCAAAGGCTCCCACAAGAAAATAGAGATAGTGTCCATATTCATGTGCCGAAACTTCAATTTTCCCATTCCATTGAGCCACTAAAAGCACCACAACCGCTGAAATGACTGTTTCAGAAAATAAAATTAATTTGCTTTTAGCTTCTGCCAAAAACCAAAACCTTAACAATGAACCGGTTCCATAAAAAACAAGCATAACCACAGCGATGTTCATTCCCCATGGAAAACGCAGGTTATGATTGTATTTGTAATCAAAATAGCCTACAAGTGCCGCCAATATCAATACAAAGAACTGAAATTTTCTGTTTAATTTTCTGAAAACAAGGAAATACAAATTTTCGGTAATAAACAAGCAAGCCAGGAACCATAACGGCACATTGTGCTCCAGAAAATGCCCGGTGGCATTACCATATAAAATTCCCAAAAGCGGTTTAAGGGGGTCTAAATCAAACAAAGCATCTTTTCCAAACTGACGTCCTACAGTCAGCCAGAATAAATAAGTAATTATATTAAAGAATAAATAAGGAACAACAAGTTGTAAAAAACGATTTTTCAGAAAGGTTTTATATTCAGGATATTTTTCGAAACTGAAAAACAAACCAGACAGAAAGAAGAAAAGCGGGATGTGAAAAACATAGATAACACTTCTTACCGACTCGGGAAACCCTGCATGCCCCATCACAACAAGCAAAATACTGCCTGCCTTTGCATAGTCTACCCATTTAACTCTCATTTATATTTATCTAAAATGTTTAATTGATGACCATTATTTTTGTAATTGCACTCTGTGTTCCATCTTCGTTTACACAAATAACCAGGTAAATGCCAGTACTCACTTTCCGATTGTTGACATCCTTACCGTTCCAGGTGGCAATACCTCCGTTCGAGACAGTTTCGCAGATAAGATTACCATTTAAATCTGTTATCTTCACCTGAGTATCCTTCACAAGCCCTGTAATCGTAATTGTGCCTGAATAACCTTCACGCACAGGATTTGGATAAGCATGAACGTTAGAAAACTCAGCCTCCGCATCCAAGGCATCACTTTGATAGGACACAATGCCACGTCCGGTACCAAAAAACACTTCTCCTGTTACCGGGTGAATGGCTATCGATAAAATATCGTCTGATAACAACGGACTATTTTCGGTGGTGAAATGCCTAATTGTTTCCTGTCCGTTTTCGGACATTAAATAAACACCTGATGTTTCTGTCCCCAACCATTTTCGGTTAGCTCCATCGATGGCTATAGCCTTGATTTTTTCGTTTTGAAGCAAGTAATCTGCTTGACCGGTATTATCATTTCGAGGAATTTTAACGCGAGAGCAGGTATAACCGGGATCGAAAATTCTCGAAGGATTATAGAACAGAAAAGGTCCTGCATCGGTACCAACCCACACCACATTATTTTTGTCCTGCACCACATCATAGATAGCACCAGGCGAAACCGAGATCAATACTGTCTGCCCATTATCAGTTTCGGGATACACAAATGCCGGTTTGAAAACCTTTCTGTCATCCGAACTATTCTCAATGGTTCCATTATCATCGAAAACAAATAATCCAGTAGAATAGCGAACAGATGGAATCCATTTGTGGTTTGGGTTCTCGTTTGATATCATTATTTTCCCCAAAGTAGGTTTTACCGCTTCAGGGTAAACCAGTTTCGTCCATTTCCCATTTTTTAGCAATACTTTTACAGACCCACTCACTCCTGAATTTGTAAGAAACAAATTTCCATCTTTATCAAAAATTGCTCCATCCAAACGCATATAGTTGTTTGGAGCATCGACAAGTACTGTTTCTATTGTACTGTTTGAAATGTTGTGCCACTTCGAAAAAACATTATCAGTGAACTCATAGAGTCCTGTGCCATAAGACGTAACAAAGAAGTGTTTGTTATCGAGCGGATCAACAGCAACATTCATAAAATCAAGCGCATCGTAGGTTGTCTTAAGTTTTATATCTGCCGGATCGAGATTTGTCCATGTATTGTTTTCGTACATCATTACATACCCGGGCAACATATTCTGGGATGCCCATCTACCTCCTTGCACTACAAACATTTTCGATCCACTGAACTTAATTTGCCAGGGTACATTTGTAGTCGGCCCGTTTGGCCTGTAGTAGTTAATTTCCGGATTTGGAGTTGAAGTTGCTGACACTGCAATTACACCTTTTGCATCTCCCGCCATCCACAAAAGATTTCTTTCGACATCGAACTCAACATCTACAGCCGCGATTGGATTTTGAATGGCCGCTACCGACAATGAATTATCTGCAAAATAAACTGTCGAACCTGTATCTTGTATGATTATTTTATTATTCGAGATAAAGAATCCACTCACTTTTATTGAGGGAAAAAGCGCTTGCCAGTTCTGATTGTTTGTTTGAGAATAAAGCTGATTACCACGCAGCAGGATGAGTTTATCGCCAAAAGATGCAAGTTTTTTTAAGTCGCCTTCACCCGGAAGGTTTAATTCTGCTGACCAGAACTCAAAATTTGCAAGATTAGGCTCTTTCAACAGTCCTTTGTAAATTGTTGTGGACGAAAGGCCATAAATATACTCACCGTGAATGGTGCTGTTAAGTACTTTTACATCCGCCCCATTAGCACCTATATAGTAAGTATCAGCCACTTCAGCTTTGGTCATGTTCAGTACCAGGATACCAAAATCGCACGATAAATATGCTCTATTTTCGTAAAATATTATTTGGTTAACTGACTTGCTGGTACCCATTTGCTTATTGTAAAAATCGGGGATATTTTTTACACCTCCTGAGCCCAACATATCAATATTTCCATTGCTATATATGATAAGAAGCAGCTTATTTACAGCATCGTATTCAATTCCAGCCACATTATTATCGCTCAATCCGGTCATTTTACTGTAGAGTTCAATATTTTTCTCCTCCTTATCGATCGAAAACAACGAACCACCACTCACAGCAAAAATCTTGTTTTCCGATTGAGCAATTTGTACCACTGAATTAAATGCAAGATGCGTTCTCCACTTTCCCATGGCCAGTTGAGCCTGTGCAAAATTGAAAACAGACAACACAAATACTGCTGTTATGAGTGTTTTGAATTTCATTATATTAAGCTAATTGTTTTTACTAGAAAACTAAAATTCACCTGTTTTATTTTATTGAGTAGTAAAAAGGAATCAATAAAATGACAAATAAGACCCAACCTCCTATTATTTTTGCAGATATTGTATCAGTTTGTTTACGGCTAAAGCTCTGTGACTGATCTTATTTTTCTGGTCGGCACCCAGCTGTGCAAAACTCTGCGAATAGCCATTGGGAACAAAAACAGGATCGTAGCCAAAGCCAGCAGTTCCTCTTGGTTCATAGGCAATTGCACCATCTATTCTACCTTCAAAATAACGCACTTCTCCAGCTTCAATCAACGCAATTACAGTTCTGAAATGTGCTTTACGGTTGGAATTATCACCAAGTCGATCCAGTAATTTAACCATATTATCATGCGAATTGTGCGCTTCACCTGCATAACGCGCCGAAAAAACGCCAGGCTCACCTCCCAACGCATCTACTTCGAGGCCTGTGTCATCGGCAAAACAATCAAAGCCATATTTTTCAAATACAAATTGTGCCTTCAGCAATGCATTTCCTTCAAGCGTATCCGCTGTTTCAGGGATATCATCAAAGCAATTGAGTTCGGCAAGACTTACTATTTCATATAGCGGAGCAAGGATATCTTTTACTTCGGAAAGCTTATGCGCATTATTAGTTGCAAAAACCAGTTTCTTCATAAATAGTGAATAATTTTGTAATCAACATAATACAAAGATAATGTTTTTAAAGAGACCAGAAAACAGCAGGATTTATTTTTCCTTGTTGGATCGAGAAATTAACCCTCGGATATATTTCATCAGCAAAAATGGTTCGTTCGTTTCATATCGGGACAAAACATAAATTTGCTTCCTCTTTTCTCAGGGTTTGCTTCGATAAAAGATGAGACATTGTCCAGAATGAATATACAACAAAACAAATTTAACGTCTTAGTGTGCTTATTTTTCTTACTTTTGCAGACACTTAATTCAATGTCGGATTTATGATTAAATTAACAATCCCTATAGGAATGTTGCTGTGTTCGATAGCTCTGTTTTCGCAAAATAATGACATGTCGAAATACAGACTCATAAACACATCTGATCGTTTCGGAATTTCGTTAGTAGAATTGCTCGACCCATACCTTTCACCATTGGAATACAATGGGATTGGCATAAATTACGAACACACCGGACAGAAATTCTTTTCGACCAGGAACACAAATTTGTCCATGGAAGGGAAAATTAATGCTTCGGCAGCCTACACTACCAATCCGCAACAAACAGCTGCAATGATGTACATGGGGGCCTCTTACAGTTGGGGCACGTTTTATCATTTCCGTCCTGCAACACGACTTCAATTATTGGCTGGCGGCACCGCCGACATTGCCATTGGATATAAATATTTGCCCCGCAATGTGAATAATCCTGTCAATGTCGATTTGGCAACTAATTTAAATATCGCTGGAAAAGTTCGATATGATATTCCTTTTCGCCGATGGCCGGTGCGCTTGAATTATGAAATTGAAATTCCGGTGTTAGGCTATATGTTTGTACCGCAAATGGGAGCTTCGTATTACGAAATGTTTGAATTAGGTGCTTTGTCCAATGCTTTTCATGTAAGCTCGTTACACAACAAACTGGCAAGTCACAAAAAACTGATTTTCGATTTCCCTTTCAAACATTCTACTTTTCTACTTGGAGTTGATGTGGCTAAATTAAAATACAAAGCCAACGAAATGGTATTTGTGCAAAACAATTTCAGCCTTCAGTTCGGCTTGAAATATGATTTATTTATTTTCTCGGGTCGCAGAAAGCCGGCGCCCGATCATTTTATAAGTTCAGATAAATAAAGATCAGATTATGAAAAAGCTCTTTTTATTCATGCTCCTGTTGGGTGTTTTTCTATCTTCGTGCATCGAAGAGCCGGATATACAAGCAAATACCAACGAAGGCAATTTTGAAGCCTTATGGAGCATTATCGATAAAAAATATTGCTATCTGGAATATAAAAACATAAATTGGGACTCCATACATACAGCATATAAAAACAAAGTGGATAACAAGTCAGGCTATCTCGAGTTTTACAACCTGATGGCTGACATGCTTGCCGAATTGAAGGATGGACATGTAAACCTTTACACAGGTTTTGCAGTAAGCAGTTATAAAAAATGGTACACTGATTATCCTTCCAATTTCAGTTCCGATCTTGTCTATTCCGAACGATACCTGGGAAACAAACACTACAGTGTCAGTGGATTGCGTTATGGAAAAATTTCGAACAATATCGGGTATATATACTACAGCGATTTTTCGAGCCGGTTTAGCGATACAAATATGAGCTATATCTTTAATTATTTCAAGGATTGCAAGGGACTTATCATTGATGTCAGAAACAATGGAGGTGGCTACCTTGATCTGTCGGAACAATTTGCATCATATTTTTTTGATAAAGCAACGATTACAGGCTACATGCAACATAAAACAGGCGAAGGACCAACTGACTTTTCGAAACCTCAGGAAATTAAAACTCCTGCGCACAAAAGCTTGCAGTGGCAACTTCCGGTGGTAGTTCTCACCAATCGCATGTCCTATAGTGCGACCAATGCTTTTGTTGTCCGAATGAAAATGGCCCCTAAAGCTACTATTGTTGGCGACAAAACAGGTGGTGGTGGCGGCTTGCCTTTTTCGAGCGAAATACCAAATGGCTGGATGGTTCGTTTTTCGGCCAGCCCAATGTACGATGCTCAAATGCAACACACCGAATGGGGCATCGATCCGGATATAAAAGTGGACCTAAATGCTGCCGATAAAGAAAACGGATACGACACAATCATTGAAAAGGCTATTGATGTATTGAACAAATAATTGAAAAATGAGAAAACTAAAAATAACAGAAATGAACCGGCTGACACCGGAAGAATTTAAGAAAAGCACAAAAATACCTTTGGTTGTAGTGCTCGACAATGTGCGCAGTCTGCACAATGTAGGCTCGGTGTTTCGCACCGGAGATGCATTTGTGGTCGAAGCTGTTTACCTTTGCGGCATTACAAGCACTCCGCCTCATGCCGAGATTCATAAAACCGCTTTGGGCGCCGAAAATACAATTGAATGGAAATATTTCGAAGACACACACGATGCTTTGAATGAGTTAAAAACAAAAGCATACACCGTGTTTGCCATCGAACAAGCCGAAGGAAGCACCATGCTAACCGAATTGGAGCTCGACAACACAAAAAAATATGCCGTGGTGCTCGGCAACGAAGTAAAAGGAGTGCAACAAACTGTGGTTGATGCTTGCGATGGCTGTATTGAAATTCCGCAATTTGGTACTAAACATTCGCTCAATGTAAGCGTAACGGGTGGAATTATAATTTGGGAGTTTTTCAAAAAATTATCAGTTCCGGGCAATAGCACCATTTGAGAGAACAGAAATCATTAAAATTATTATCAGAAATGGATTGGAGAGATCAACTCAGTGGGTTAAAAGCCGAACTTCCCGAAGGCGAAGAAAGCCCTGTAACCCCAAAAGCAGAAAACGCTAAAAAACAACAAAAAGAACCTTTGCGGATAGAACTTGACAAACGCAACGGCAAACCGGCTACGCTTATCAGCGGATTTCTTGGAAGCGATGCTGAATTAAAGGAACTGGCTAAAACACTGAAAATTAAATGTGGTGTAGGCGGGTCATCGCGTGATGGAGAAATACTTATTCAGGGAGACTTCAGGATCAAAGTTACCGACTTACTACTGGGATTTGGCTTTAAAGTAAAAAAGATAAATTTCAATTAACCAGATCATAAAAAAAGTCCTGAGAATTCTATCTCAGGACTTTTTTTGTAGATATATTGTTCAATGTAAAACTTTATCAGTTCGTTTTTATTTTCTCAAGTACCTTTTTGTCAACAACAACCGGGAATTTAGCTCTGAGCTTAGCAATCCATTCTTTTTCAAGATATTCCTGATAATCGGCAGTTACAAGGCCTCGAACATCGGTATAATCTTCGGGGTGATTTTTCAGGTTTTTACCAACTACAAAAACATATGGATATTCGGCCGTTGGTTCAAATGTGGCTTTTTTCAGCTTAAACCCAAACTTATCAATGGCTTTATTGTCGCCCGGCACATAAACGCCTTTTTCAACTTTTACATACTGAATACTGTCATTCAAACGGGTACGTAAATACTTGTCAATCGAATCGTTGTGCGATTTTTTCACTATGGCTTTAGCCGCTTTAAAGCTGTCTTTGTCTTTACACGAAACAACCCAACCCTTGAAATGAGGTTTTTCCCAAACATAATCAGCTTTGTGACTAGCAAAGTAATTGGCCAATCCTTCCGTATCCTTCGATGCTTTGTCCCACACTTCATTGTTGCTCACTTCGAACAATAAAATACCATCGTGATATTCGTTCATCAGAAAACGGAAGTCATCATATTTTTTTTCGAGTTGAGTGTCTTCGTAGGCAAGTAATTCTTTATTTACGAATTGCTTCAACTTTTCGTTTACAATTTCCGAAGCTACAGTTTGATCGGTATAACCATTATTCTTAACGTATGCTACAAAATCAGCCTGCGAATAGGACTTGTTGGCAAACATAAACAAAGTTTTATTTAGTTGCGATGCCTCGGCTTGAAATACCGAATCAACAAGTGTTTTGCCTTCGAGCAATTTAGCAATTTCCTTTGCACTTTCGACATTTTCGGTATATTTATATTCGTCTTTCAGCTTAGCCAAAAATGCTTGTTGTCCGAAATTAGCACGTTCGTCGCGTTTCGCTTTTCTTTCAATATCAGCTTTCACACTTTCAAAACTACCAAGTCCCTTACGGTCGAGCAATTTAATGATATGCCAACCATAAGCCGACTGTACCGGACGGCTTAAGTCGCCTATATTTTTAATTTCGAAAGCAGCAGTTTCAAATTCAGGCACCATTCGTCCGGTACCAAACCAGGGCAATTCACCATTTTTAGTAGCCGAAGCTCTATCTTCGGAAAACTCAGCAGCCAGTTTAGCAAAATCATCGCCCGCCAACACGCGCTGATACAACGAATCTATTTTTGCTTTTGCAGCATTGTTTTTTTCGGCGTTGCCCTGAGTTGTGAAACGCATGATGTGCGACACCAAAATTTCGCCTAATGAGTTTCTCTTGTTATGTACTTTTATTAAATGATACCCAAAAGCACTCCGAACTACATTAGAAATTTTTCCGACAGGCGTATTGTAAGCAGAGCTTTCGAATGGGTAAACAGTATTGAAAGCTGAAATCCAACCAATATAACCACCGTTTTTTTCAGCATCCTGATCTTCGGAAGTTTCCTTTGCTACTTTAGCAAAATCCTCTTTCTCAAGTCGTTTTGCAATAGAATTTATCCTTTTCCAGGCAGCGAGCGTATCGGTAGGTGAAGCTGAGGCAGCTACGCGGATCAGAATATGGCTTACTTCAACATCTTCCTTCATTCTTTCATATGCCTCTTTTATTATCTGCTCATCAACTTTCGAATCGGTAAGATAGGGCTTAGTAAGCTGCGAACGATACCCGGCAAGTTCGTTTACGAATGACTTGGTAGTATCAATCCCCTGGGCTTTAGCCTCTTCTACTTTTAATTTGAAATTTATGAATAAATCGACGTACTCATCCAGGGTTTTCTTGTCCAATGAGTTGTTCGAATTATTTTTGTTATAAATATATTCAAATTCCGATTTCAACACAGGATTCCCATTGATTGACATCAATACAGGGTCACTGCCTTGTGCCCACAAAGCCGTAGAAAAAAGAATTAAAGCAAATGAAATGAATAGTGATCTCATAAATTTAATCTGATAGTTTTTTATACATTTAACATGAATATGTATTAACGTTCAAAAATACAATTATGTTATAAAATCAATGCTATTTTTTAAAACTTTTTTATTCACCACGGCTGTAATTGGGCGCTTCACTCGTAATCGACACATCGTGAGGATGGCTCTCGGCTACTCCGGCATTGGTGATGCGCGTGAATTTAGCATTGTGTAATTCGTCAATGTTTCGTGCTCCGCAATAACCCATTCCGGCGCGCAATCCGCCGATCATTTGGTAAACTACTTCGAACAACGAACCTTTGAACGGTACGCGTGCGGCAATACCTTCGGGCACGAGTTTTTTCACATCGGCTTCTCCATCCTGGAAATAACGATCTTTCGAACCCTTTTCCATAGCTTCGAGCGAACCCATTCCGCGATACGATTTAAATTTACGTCCATTGAAAATAATAGTTTCGCCCGGCGATTCCTCCACTCCGGCAAACAATGAACCAGCCATAATCGTATAGGCCCCGGCAGCGAGTGCTTTCACTATATCGCCCGAATAACGGATTCCACCATCAGCAATCACAGGAATATCAGTACCCTTCAAAGCCTTTGCCACTTCGTAAATGGCCGAAAGCTGAGGCATCCCTACTCCCGCAATAACACGTGTGGTGCAAATTGAACCTGGTCCAATACCCACCTTCACACCATCAGCTCCAGCTTCAGCCAGTGCCAGCGCAGCATCGCCAGTGGCTATATTGCCAACTACAAAATCGATTTCCGGAAATTTTTTCTTTGCTTCTTTCAATGTGTCAATCACCCCTTTCGAGTGTCCGTGTGCTGTATCAATCACTATCGCGTCGACACCAGCTTCTACCAATGCCTCGATACGTGTATAAACATCGGCTGTAACACCTACTCCGGCGGCAACTCTGAGTCGCCCCTGAGCATCTTTCGATGCCATTGGTTTATCTTTTGCTTTTGTAATATCCTTGTAAGTAAGCAAACCTACAAGTTTATTGTCCTTGTCTACAACAGGCAACTTCTCAATTTTGTATTGTTGCAAAATGTCGGCTGCAGCTTCGAGATCGGTCGATCGCGATGTTGTAATCAGGTTTTCTTTTGTCATTACATCGTCTATCCTGGTAGACATATTGCGTTGAAAACGCAGATCTCGATTGGTAACTATACCAACAAGGTAGCCACCTTCATCTACAACAGGAATTCCACCAATTTTATATTCCGACATGATAGAAAGCGCATCGCCCACAGTAGCGCCCTTGCGTATGGTCACCGGATTTGAAATCATACCGTTTTCGGCACGTTTTACAATTTCAACCTGTTTGGCCTGATCGGCAATCGGCATATTTTTGTGAATAACACCTATACCTCCTTCGCGGGCAATAGCAATGGCCATTTTAGCTTCGGTAACAGTATCCATGGCTGCGGACACAATAGGAACTTTAAGCTCGATGCGGCGTGAAAAACGTGTTGATAAATCAACGTTTCGGGGAAGCACATCAGAGTAGGCGGGTATGAGTAATACATCATCAAATGTTACTCCTTCAATCTGAACTCTTTCAGCAATAAATGACATAGAATTTGTTTTTAAATGTTTAAATTTCAACAAGAAATGACAAAGTCATACTATGAAAAAATATTGCCTGCAAATGTACACATTTTTTACGAGCAAGGAAATATGATTGATGTGAAAAAACATAAATCTTTTGGTAATTTTTTATTTAATAAAAGCACATACAGCGCTTTTGTTGAGCGCACTCACTCAATAAAAACATTTAACTGCCAGAATTCAATCATACTGATTTCTATTTTCATAAAAAAACAGAACAACTCGTTGCGATTATAATGTCCGAATTTATTGAAACTTATCCGATTTATGTATTCAACTTCGATTAAAATAATTATTTTTGTATCTCTCTAGCTTTTCAAAAGATATATTCAATGGGGTCATCATTTAAATTCAAATTTCTATTTTTATTTCTCTTCGGCTTATCTTTCCTTTTTGCGCAGGTTCCGGCCAATTACTACAACCTTGCAGTCGGAAAAAAAAATGCTGAACTGAAAACTGCTTTACATCAAACCATAAAACCACATACCGTTCTCGAGTATTATAGTTCAAGTACATCGTTCCGTAGCACCGACTGGCATCCGGATGGTTATTTTTGGGATATGTACTCCTCTACAAAACGAACTTCATGGTCGGGCATGAACCGCGAACATAACATGCCCAAAAGCTGGTGGAGTACAAGTCCCGAAACCACTGTAGCTTATACCGACTTACACAACCTCTACCCTTCGGATGCCACAGCCAATTCGGCCAAATCCAATTATCCGCTGGGCGTAGCCGGAAGTAAGATTTCATTTTCGAATGGAGTAGTGAAAGTAGGCTACAGCTCATATCCGGGATATTCAAATATTGTTTTCGAACCGGCCAATGAATACAAAGGAGATTTTGCCCGCGATTATATGTACATGGTCACCTGCTACGAAGATTACGCCACCAACTGGCGAAGCACTGGAACAACAAGTATGCTATCAAACAATTCATACCCGGTGTTTAAGCCCTATGCCATTAATTTATTGTTGGAATGGAGCAGAAATGATCCGGTGAGCGAAAAAGAAATTAACCGTAATAACGCTGTGTACAAACTACAGGGCAACCGAAACCCATACGTCGATTTTCCGATTCTTTCGGAATATGTGTGGGGAAAACATAAGGATTTAGCGTGGAACGGCGATAATTCGGATCCCGGAAAGGAAAATGTTTTTTATGTAAGCTACAACAGCGAAACTCATTCGGTTTTTGTAAAAACTGACGATCCTGAATCGTCACGCTTCTATATTTACAACACCAGCGGCGTTCTGTTGATGCATGCCGCATCTATGAATGGAGAATCCACAATCGATGTTTCAGGACTCGAAAAAGGGATTTATATTATCAAGAATTATTCCTGGACAAGGCGCAATGTAGGTAAATTCTTAGTAAACTAAATGAGCTTATGCAATAAAAATGCATTTATCATACGGGTTTTTATAAATAAAATACAAACTATTTTTATATACTTTTTGTTACTTAAACATATTGAATATTAATGTGCTACATTCTTAAATTTAATGTTATGAGACTATATGCTATCACAAAAATTAAGATTCCGGCTTTTTGTATATTTGTTCTTTTCCTATGTTTTAATGCAGGCATGCAGGTTTACGCCGAATCGCCTGAGATGCCCGAATCTTTTAACGAATTCAAGGGGGTCGTTGTGGACAAAACAAGCGGCAACCCTTTAGCCTTTACAAGTATCGTACTTATAGGAACAAATATATCGACTGTTACGAATACCGAAGGTGAATTTTCAATAAAAGTATCATCGTCGATAAAAAACGGTAAAATTTCATTGCGATATATGGGTTATAAAAACAAAGTGATTTCCCTGTCGGAGCTGCTACAGGAAAAACCGCGCATTGAAATGGATGCCATTTCTGTAGAACTCCCGGAAGTTAGCGTAATATCGAAGGATGCAAAAGCCCTTGTCGAAGGCATGATGTATAAAATCGGCGAAAACTATTCCAATGAGGAAACTCAAATGACTGCATTTTATCGCGAAACAATCAAAAAGAATAAAACATATGCATCTCTTTCCGAAGCTGTAGTGGATATATACAAACAACCCTACGAAACGTACAAAACCGATGTGGTGAAGATGTACAAAGCCAGAAAAAGAACTGACTACACAAAAGTGGACACACTGGTATTCAAGCTCATGGGAGGACCTTTCAATTCGCTTTATCTCGATGTAATGAAAAATCCTTCGATGATTTTTACTGATGAAATGATGAAAAATTATGAATTCAGTTTCGACCGTTCAACGCGCCTCGACAACAGATTGATTTACGTGATCGATTTTATTCAAAGCACCATCAATACCGAGCCTTTATACTATGGAAAACTCTATATCGATGCCGAAAACCTTGCACTTAAAAGCGCTGTTTTTAAACTCAATATACAGGACAGGGAAGCATCGAGCCGCATGTTTATCATCCGCAAACCACTCAAAGCCAACGCATATCCTATAGATGCAAGTTACCGAATCGACTATACCGAAAAAGACGGAAAATGGTACTACGGTTATAGCCGCATAGAACTGGGTTTGCGTATCAACTGGAAAAGAAAACTTTTCAACACCACTTACTACTCAACCATAGAAATGGCTGTGACCGACTGGGAAAAAGCAGGAACAGAAAAGCCAGCAAGTCGGAAGGAGCGGCTTCGTTCAAATGTTATTGTCAGCGATGAAGCTTCCGGATTCAGCGATCCAAACTTTTGGGGCGAATTCAATGTCATTGAACCCGAAAAATCAATTGAAACGGCGATAAAGAAAATACAAAAACAGCTCGAGAAAAAAGATTAATACATGCTTAAAATATACAGAGCTTCTGCAGGTTCGGGAAAAACATACCAACTGACACAGGACTACATTCACCTGCTTTTCGACCCGGTGAATGATGCTACCTATCGTCGAATTCTTGCGGTTACCTTCACAAATAAGGCTACCGATGAAATGAAAAGCCGCATTCTCAAAGAGCTACACGCCTTAGCACAAGGGGAAAATTCGCCTTATCGATCAGGCTTGATGCAGAAGTTCAGAATGAGCAAAGAAGCCATCAACGAACGTTCACGCAAAATTCTTATCGCCATTCTTCACGATTATTCGTCCTTTTCGATAAGCACCATCGATCGGTTTTTTCAACAGGTTATACGTTCGTTTGCGCGCGAAATAGGTGTGCAAGGAGGATACAACCTCGAACTTGATAACGAAAACACACTGCAGCAATCGGTAGACAATCTTTTTCACGATCTGTCGAAGGACGAAAACCGGCAATTGCTTAACTGGCTGACTCAGTTTGCCGAAGACCGAATTGAACAGTCGGAAAACTGGAACCCACGGCGCAGCATAGAAGATCTGGGGAAAGAAATTTTCAAAGAAAGTTATCAGGACAAAGCCGAAGATACCAACCGAAAGCTGCACGACAGGGATTTTTTACGCAATTACCAATCGAAACTCCGTAAAATTCAGACTGACTTTGAAGCCGGCATCAAAACAGCAGCGCAAAATACACTTGATCTGCTCACCAACAATGGATTAACACCTGAAAGTTTCAAAGGAGGCACAAATTCCGCCATGAAAACTTTGAATAAAATACTTATCGGGGAGTTTAAACTGAAAGATTCATTTGTAAACATGGTAGCCGATGTGTCCAATTGGCACGCTAAAACGGCGCCAAAAGACACTGTTGCTGCCATCCAAAATGCTTGCAACAATGGTCTTCAGCAAAAATTACAACAAATACTGAATTTGTTGACTTCGGGAATTGTTCCGTACAATTCAGCCATTGTTATTTTGAAACATATCAACACGTTGGGAATTTTATCTGATTTGGCTTTGCAAATAAAAAAGCTGACCGAAGAACAGAATTCAATGCTCATCTCGGATGCCAATATGCTACTCAACCGTATCATCGACAACAGTGAAACGCCTTTTGTTTACGAAAAAACAGGCATTCACATTGATCATTTTATGATTGATGAGTTTCAGGACACTTCTGCACTCCAGTGGCGTAACTTTTTTCCACTTATTTCCAACAGTCTTTCCTCAGGTAAATTTAACCTGGTAGTAGGAGATGTAAAACAAAGCATTTACCGTTGGCGAAATTCGGATTGGAAGCTGCTCGACGAAAAAGTAATGCTCGATTTTCGGCCCGAACAAATCCAAACCGATGACCTGAAAACGAACTGGAGAAGCGACAGGAATATTGTGGAATTTAACAATGCTTTTTTTGCAAGCGCATCACTGCTATTGCAACAGAAGCTGAACCTTAGCTTGTCATCAGCCCTGACTGTTTATCCACATTTACTCCCACTATCTCAAAGCATTGAGCATGCATACGGCCAACTGCATCAGGAAGTATCTCCCAAAGCTGGCGAAGGCTACGTAAAAATAAATTTCATTCCGCAGGACGAAAATAATGAAGACTGGAAAGCCGAAACTATGAATCGCCTGCCTCTTTTGCTCGAAGAACTGCAGGACAGAGGCTATAGGCCTGAAGATGTGGGAATACTTGTAAAAAAGAATGATGATGCTCAAAAAGTGATTCGCAAACTACTCACTCATAAATCGTCAACCGAAGCTAAACCGGGATACAGTTATGACATTATGGGAAACGAAGGACTGTTGATCAGTTCGGCAGCCTCGGTACGATTTCTTGTGGGCATATTAAAACTGCTTATTCAACCTAAAGATACAATTCAACAAACAATTGTGGAGTACGAATATGCCAGAGCACGCCTCCAACTCTCTGAAACCGAAGCCTTAAATGCTTGCTTTCCGGAGAAGACAGAGAAAAATTCGTTTTCCCAACTTTTTTCGGATACCGAAAACGAAACACTCAGCCAACTCAAAAACAACTCGTTGTACGAAATGGTAGAGCAAATTATTGCCTTATTCGACCTGGGAATGTGGCACAACGAAGCCATCTTTATTCAGGCGTTTCAGGACTTGGTTTATAAATTCTCAACAGCCAAAGCCACCGACTTGTACAGCTTCCTCAAATGGTGGGATAAAACCGGCATTCGTCAGTCTGTATCAACCCCCGAAAATGCACAAGCTTTTCGGATTATGACAATACACAAATCAAAAGGCCTTGATTTTAAAGTCGTCATCATTCCTTTCTGCGACTGGGATGTCGACAAGAAATCCGGAAAATTTAAAAACGTACTGTGGTGTGCACCCAACGAAGCTCCCTTCAACGAACTCCCTCTTTTACCTGTTGAATATGCATCCGGATTGGCAAATACAATTTTTGCTGAAAATTACCTCGATGAATTAATGCATCAATACATCGATAACCTGAATGTGGCTTATGTTGCTTTTACCCGTGCAAGGCATGAATTAATTTGCTTTGCACCTCTTGCCGACAAAGTCCCCGAAAGTGTTGAAAAAATAAAATCTTTATCAGGATTAATGCATTTCAGTTTCAATTATAGCACGGACGCACCGAGTTCCGATCAATTAACCTGTAATTTTAATAATGATACGGCAACTTTCTGCATTGGAGAGCCTTTTGAATACAAATACACCGAACCATCGCCGGCCGAAACAACAATGAATGTAGATCAATATGTTTCAATAAGTGTGACCGACCGTCTCAAAATAAAACACATCAGTCAGGATTATTGGAGAAAAGAACAAAATATGAACGAAAGCCGTCTGAATTTCGGGATTATCATGCATGATATTTTACGGCAAATCAAAATTAAATCTGATCAGGAAAAAACAATCAACGATATGATAAGGAAAGGGCTTATCAACGAAAATGAAAGCAGCATTGTAAGAGATGAATTAAATAAATTCTGGTCTTTACCCCATGTAAACGACTGGTTTTCGAATGATTTACAAATCATTAACGAAGCCAGCATTCTTTCTCCTGGAGGTGATATTTACCGACCCGACAGAATTGTTATTCAGGATAAAAATGCGACAGTGGTTGATTACAAATTCGGCGAAACCGAAAGCAAAGTTCACACACAGCAAGTACAGCAATACATGAGTCTGATCAGACAAATGGGATATCAGGTAACCGGATTTTTGTGCTATGTCAGTATTGCAAAGGTGATTGAAGTAGAACTTTCATAACAACGAACTTTTTGCTTTCAAAAAAAAAAACAAAAAAAACAAAATCTAAAAATATAGTTAATATTGTGCACTTATTTTCAAAAAACACAAGGAAATGAAACAAAAAGTCAGAAATATTCACCAATCTCAATCCCACACAAACATAATGTCAAAAAGAAAGTGAAATACTGGAAAATTACATTATCTTTGCCTCAAATTAGTATAAATTGAACGTGGGAAAAGAAAATTCTGTTTTATTGCTATTTACTGGGGGGACAATAAGCATGTCTGAAGACCCTGCAACAGGCGCATTGCGTCCGATAGATTTTGCCCGATTACAAGAATACATGCCTGAATTGAAACAAACAGGAGTTCACATCAAAAGTATTCCTTTTCTACCGCTGATTGACTCCTCCGATATTCAGCCCGATACATGGGTGAAGTTGGCACTCACAATTCAGGAACATTATGATGAATTTGATGGCTTTGTAGTGCTTCATGGCACCGACACAATGGCACATACAGCTTCTGCGCTTAGCTTTATGCTCGAAAACCTGTCAAAACCTGTTATTTTCACCGGTGCCCAATTGCCCATCGGCATGATGCGTTCCGATGCGAAAGAAAATTTGCTCACTTCGATAGAAATTGCTTCGGCCAAGGAAAACGGGCTGCCCATCGTCCCCGAAGTATGCATATTTTTTGAAGATACGCTTTTCAGAGGAAATCGTACAACCAAGAAAAACGCCGAACACTTCAACGCTTTTAATTCATACAACTATCCTCCATTGGCCAAAGCAGGAGTTCACATCAAGTATTTCCGGTCGTACATTCATTATCCTGACATCGACACCAAATTACGCGTACGCACTCAAATAGATCAAAATGTAGCCGTGTTGAAACTTTTTCCCGGTATTACGCGCTCAACCGTTCATGCCATTCTGAACATCAGTGGTATCAAAGCCATTATTCTCGAAAGTTTTGGTGCTGGAAATGCTCCGCGCCTTGATTGGTTTTTTCAGGAACTCAAAGAAGCCAGCGAAAGAGGAATTCTTATTATCAACAAAAGCCAATGCAGCACAGGAACTGTTGAAATGGGTCGCTACGAAACCAGCCTGAACCTTGTGAACGCAGGCGTAATAAGTGGCTACGATTGCACTACAGAAGCTATCATCGCCAAATTGATGTGCCTTTTGGGTGAATGTAGCTCGCAAGCAGAAATCAGGCACAAACTCAGTATCAGTTTGTGCGGAGAGATGACAATAGGATAATTACACTTTACAAAGCGCGTCAGGCCTTATACTCTTTTTCTTTCAGTTTAAAAACTCAAAAAATCCCATTAAGCACATTGGCCAACTGCATTCCACCCCTGAACAGCATCTCGTCAAGGTCATCGGCAAAACGATAAACATAATGATAATTGTTTGTATTTTTCATATCATAAGCATAAATTGAATTCCGAACCGCATAAACCGCTTCCACCGACTGTAGAATGCTACAGTTTTTAAAAGAATTTTCCTTCGGCCTGAATTTATTTTGAAGATACGAACTAAATTCCGAATAAGACATGAATTTGCTTGCCGTAATTTGACTGTCCCAAACAGCATGAACATTAGTTTTCTTTCCAAACCAATTCATTTCCAACCTGTTTCCTCCCTTGTCGTCGGAACGGCCCAAATGCATTGGCTGATGCAAGTCACCAACAAGATGGACGAGGAATTTCAATGCTTCGGCATCCGACTGATTTGATTTCAACCGCTCAGTCATTGTTTTTATCGCATAAAACAAATGCTCTCCTTCGCTTGTCGGATTTTCGAGCAAGGCCTTCAGATCATCTATAGTCATACTATCCTTCAGGTTCTGAAAATGCCAATCGTAACTGTAATCATAACTCTTATCGCTTTTCACTTCGTCGGCCCATGGAGCCTCGTACACAAGGCCTTTTTGACCCAGCAATTTATCACACTGTTTTTTAGCTTTCTTCGAAAGATGCTGATAAGCAATGTCAGCAATAATGCGATGTCCAATGGCATCGTAAGCCGAAACAGAAAATGTGATAAGGAATAAATTTAATGCGATAATAATTTTCTTTAGCTTCATACCTGAATGTTTTGTTGTTTTAATTTTGATGAATTAATATCCTGCCAAAAGCAGACCTATATCGTTCGAAGTAATGTTATAATAGCTACCTATTAGTCTGTTCACAAGTACTCCTCCGTAAACATAAGCTCCATTTCTAAATCCTGAACTTTCGGCGATAGCCACTTTTACGCTTCCCGAAAGCCCTATTTTGAGCAGAATAGGAGCAAATATATTACTTAACGCCATAGAGGTAGTACGTGCAACACGGGCAGAAATATTTGGCACACAATAATGAATAACCCCGTATTTTTCATAGGTTGGATTTTTCAAGGTCCGACACTTCGAAGTTTCGAAACATCCTCCCTGATCAACGCTTAAATCTATAATCACAGCTCCGGGTTTCATTGTTTTTACTAATTCCTCCGAAATCATAAACCGTTCCGACCCATTGATATACCTCAGGTTACCAATAACAGCATCGGCCGAGGCAAGCGCCTTAAACAAAACAGCGGGATGAATTACCGATGTAAAAACCTGCTGACCCAGATAATGCTGAATTTTCCTAAGCTTGGTAATATCGTGATCAAAAATTTTGACCTGAGCTCCCAAAGCAAGGGCTGTGCGCGCAGCAACTGTGCCTGTAATTCCGGCACCAAGAATCAACACTTCGGTTGGCGAAATGCCTGCTACGCCTCCAAGTAACAACCCCTTCCCTCCTCTTTCGTTGCTCATAAGTTCAGCAGCTACAGCAATGGCCGTGCTACCTTCAATTTCAGAAACCGAACTAACCACAGGAAATGCCTTTTGTTCGTCCTTAATCAGCTCGTAAGCTATTGCATTCATTTTCTTCTTCATCATCAAAGCAATACTTTCGGGCGATAGATTGCTTAGCTGAAGCATCGAAAAGACAGAAGACCGGTCATTCATTAGCGCAAGCTCATCTGTGGTAGGAGGAGCTATTTTCATAACAATGTCGGCACCATACACCTCGGCAGCTGTATCAACAAGGTAAGCGCCAGCCTCGCTGTATTGTAAATCAGAATATGACATCGGCTCACCGGCACCACGTTGCACATACACACTGTGCCCTTCTTCTGTTACTATCGCAACTCCTTCGGGAGTCAGTGCCAATCTTGTTTCTACCTGCGTGTTTTCCTTAGGCAGACCTATAGATAGACGCGGCTGACGTGCCAACTCCCGAAGCAAACATTCCTCAGGAAAAAGCGTACGCTGCGCTTCTGGATTAATTTTCATGCAAAACGGAGTTTTTTATGTTCGACTACAAAACTAAATACTATTACCGGATTAAACAAGCTTTTATTCAAATTTATCTGCTACACACCTATTGTAAAGTCGATCTGTAAAACGCCTGATCACCCATTCTGTTTCAAATCATTTTTAATGCTATTGTCGTATCAATTTTCATTGCACTCATCAATCAAATAAGGCATGCAGCACCGGCAATGAATTTAATCCGTAAAACTCGGGTACATGTAACTTATAATACTCTACAAGAGCCTCCAAAAGCCTGAATCGACCCTCGCGAGTCATTTTAATAACAGACATGCCCACGTAATCCGACTGCATAATTTTTACAAAGTCACTATTTACATCAGCTGCAATAAAATGCACATGCGGCGGCTTCTCTTGCGTAAAGACACCATTCAACAAGTCAAAGTAACTCTCCTCCTCACCATCGTTGTTCGGCGCAAAACCAAGATAGCGACTTAATTTAATCATAAACACCAAATGGAAATTCGCAAGCCCATCGTCGCAGCAATCAAGTGCACGTACTGAGTTCTCCAAAAAATGATATAAACTCTCGTCTGGCTCAGTTTGCTTGAGCGCCCGAAACAATATTTCGGAAATGAACAATGCAAGTGAATTCTTTATCGGATGAAACGGAATCCCTACAAATGGATAAACACTTCGTATGTCTTTTATGCTTTGGATGTTTTTCGCCGGAACGTGATACACATCAATTTCGACTATAGAAAGAGGTTGCAAAAACGATGCTCTGAATTTTGCTTTCTTTTTATTTACCCCATGAACCATATAAGATATCCGTCCAAAATGAGAAGTATAAATACTTACAATCGTTGAATTATCGTTGTATTTTAGCGAATGGAGAACAATTCCGTTTGTTTTTACAAGCATATTAACATGAATGAAGGTACAAAAATAAGAAATTTATTCCCGAAACAGGCCACATTGCAATTATATTGACCAAAAACAAAAACGAAAGGCCACTCAAAAATAGACATTTATAAAATAATGAAAAATATTTCCCCGAAAGGCTTTGTAGTTTCAAAAAACTGCCGTATATTTGCAGCCGCAATTGAGAGATACAATTTCTGAATCGCAAACATTCTAAAACATTCTGGTCCATTCGTCTATCGGTTAGGACGCCAGGTTTTCATCCTGGAAAGAGGGGTTCGACTCCCCTATGGACTACAAAAAAAGTTATAAAAAAAGATATTTAAAAAGCAAATTTGAGATGGCAAATCACAAATCTTCAATCAAAAGAATTCGTCAAACCGAAAAACGCAAATTGCACAATCGGTATTTTGCAAAAACAGCTCGTAACGCTGTTCGTAAAATGCGTTCAACAACCGATAAAGCTGTAGCTTCTGAAATGTTGCCTAAAATCAGCGCTATGCTTGACAAACTAGCAAAACGCAACATTATACATAAAAACAAAGCAAGCAACCTGAAATCAAAATTGACGGTCTATGTTAATAAATTAGCTTAATTGCTAATTCAAACAAATACAGAAGCCCTTTTCCTTTTGGAATAGGGCTTTTTTGTCGTGAACAAGATTCAACGAAAAAAACACCGCACTTTCCCAGAAGCTATGCTATTCATTTGGCTAAACCAAGAATTCTAATTCAGGGCAACCCCTGCATCATACACAAAACCAATTACTAGCGTACTGAAAATGTGTTGTCGACAGTGATTTTACACTTTAGATTGAAATCAATCTCAATCCACTCGCTCACTTTTATCATTCCCAGCATTTATACCGGAGGTTCGAGCCCGAAATCCCTGATATTTTATTTTTTACCAATTTCTTAATGTGCTTCTAACCAATTAGCACCTACACCACAATCGGCAATAAGTGGAACTTGCAGTTTTATAGCACTTTCCATTTCATCAACCACTATTTTCTTTGCAACTTCTATTTCGGAAGCCGGAACATTAAAATTCAACTCGTCGTGCACCTGTATTGTCATCGTTGTGCGAAGTTGCTCTTTGTCCAAACGGCTTTGGATTTTCACCATAGCAATTTTTATAATATCGGCTGCCGACCCTTGAATCGGAGCGTTGATTGCATTTCGCTCGGCATAACCACGCACGATACTATTTTGCGAATTGATATCGGCAAGAAAGCGCTTACGACCGAAAATAGTTTCGACAAATCCAGCTTCTTTGGCGCGCTGTATGGCTTCGTCCATATAACGTTTTACATCCGGGTAGGTTGTAAAATACCCTTCAATCAACTCTTTAGCTTCACTTCGTGGAATGGAAAGCCGATCGGCCAATCCGAATGTTGAAATTCCGTAAATGATTCCAAAGTTGGCAGTTTTAGCCTTCCTACGCATGTCAGATGTCACCTCTTCGATAGGTTTCTTGAATATCTTAGCAGCCGTTGCTGTATGAATGTCGTGGCCACTATTGAAAGCTTCAAGCATATTCGCATCTCCACTCAAATGCGCCATAATGCGGAGTTCGATTTGCGAATAGTCGGCACTCAGAAATACGCAACCTTCGTCCGGAATAAATGCTTTTCTGATTTCCTTGCCCTGGGCATCACGGATAGGAATATTCTGTAAATTAGGATTAGTGGAGCTTAGCCTGCCGGTAGAAGCAACAGTTTGATTAAAAGAGGTATGAACTTTTCCTGTGCTTTGATTAATTAATTGAGGTAAGGCATCGATGTAGGTGCTCAAAAGCTTCCTCAAGCCCCTGTATTCTAAGATCTTACCAATAATCGGATGTTTCGAACGGATTTTTTCGAGCACATCTTCGGAAGTTGAATACTGACCAGTCTTCGTTTTTTTCGCTTTTTCGTCAAGTTTCAATCGATCAAAAAGAATTTCGCCCACCTGCGCCGGCGATGACACATTAAATTCATATCCGGCTAACTCATGAATTTGTTTTTCCAATTCAATCATTTCTCCTGTGAGAACAACAGAGCTGAGTCGTAGCGCTTCACTATCGATTCGGACACCGTTTTGCTCCATGCGCGCCAGCACTTTCATTAATGGCATTTCAACTTCGTAAAACAGCTGCTGAAGTCCGTCCTGGTGAATTTCCTTTTCGAGTACTTCTTTTAACTGAAAAGTAATATCGGCGTCTTCGGCTGCATAATCGCACAGCAAATCCAGATCTACAAAACGAATGTCAATCTGATTTTTACCTTTGCCACCCACCAAATCTTCATAATGTATTGTTCGATAACGCAGATAAATTTCGGCCAGGTAATCCATTCCATGTCGCAATTCAGGCTGTACCAAATAATGCGCTATCATAGTGTCAAACATCGGTCCTCTTAGCTCAATACCATACATCGAAAGCATAAGCAGGTCGAATTTAATGTTTTGTCCTATTTTTTCTATGTGTTCACTCTGAAAAAAAGCTTTAAATTCCCGCAATACGTCGCTGGTTTCGTCCTTGTCGGCAGGAAGCGTAACATAATAAGCTTCGCCTTTTGAAAAACAAAACGACAAACCGATTAAATCAGCAGTAAACACATTCAGTCCGGTAGTCTCGGTATCGAAACAGACCGATTTTTGCATAAAAAGCTTCGAAACCAAATCAGCACGCTTTACTTTCGTATCGACTAAATGATATTTATGGGGAACGTTTTTGATCGTCAATAAACCATTTTCAGGTGCTTCTTCCAGTACCTGTACATTTTCTTCCTTCGGTTTTTCTTCCTTAGTGTTTTTTGGTTCACCCGCTGCATCAAAAGCGTCGAAAAGCGATGTCTGACCTTTCGGAAACTTGGGTCGCGCAAACTGAATGCTCGTAACGGCTTCGTCGGGTGGCAGTGATGTAAAAGGCTTTTTGAACTTCGACTGCGACATGGTTCTGAACTCTAATTCATCGAACAAAGCCTGAAGATCGGCTTCATTTACAGGCTCAATTTCGAGAGCGTTCTCGTCAAAATCGACAGGAACATCGATTTTGATCGTAGCTAAAAATCGCGAAAAAATAATGAGTTCCTTGTTGGCTTCTACTTTTGTTTTCAGCGCCCCTTTTAGCTGGTCGGTATTGAGAAGCAGATTATCAATACTGCCAAATTCTTTTAAAAGCTTAACAGCCGTTTTCTCTCCAACACCTGGACAACCAGGGATATTATCGGAAGCATCACCCATAAGTCCGAGTAAATCAATGACCTGTTCATGACTGTCCAGATCGTATTTTGCTTTTACTTCATCGGGACCCATAATCTCGAAGCCGCCAGTATGCTTAGGCCGATACATAAAAATATGATCGGAAACCAATTGCCCGTAATCCTTATCGGGCGTAAGCATAAATACTTCAAAACCGGCATTTTCAGCTTTTTTAGCCATAGTCCCGATTACATCATCAGCTTCGAAGCCGGGCACTTCGAGTACAGGAATATTATAAGCCTGAACAATTTTTTTGATAATAGGAACTGCCAAACGAATGTCTTCGGGAGTCGATTCGCGTTGTGCTTTGTAGAGCTCGTAAGCTTCGTGACGAAAGGTTTTTCCTTTTGGGTCGAAGGCCACAGCAATGTGCGTGGGCTTTTCGCGCTTCAAAACATCCTCGAGCGTATTTACAAAACCATAAATAGCTGAAGTGTTGAGTCCTTTGGAATTGACGCGTGGAGCACGGATAAATGCATAGTAAGCGCGATAAATAATGGCGTAAGCGTCTATGAGGAATAGTTTTTTCATTTTTAGTGGAATTGAGAGAATTAAAAAAACAAGGAAATTATAAGAACAAAGATACATTTTTTAATCGAAAAGGCGAGTAGAATGATGTTTTTAGAATATTTAGGCTGTAGTGAACAATGGTGACTTGTTAATAAAGCCTTCTAACAAAACAAAAAAGTACAGCCACGTGTTTTAGCACAATTACTTGTTATAATTAGTTGCACAAAATGCAACTGTTTTGTAAAAATGATTACTTTTGCAACCAAAAAAAATATTTTATATAACTCCATGAGTTTAATTGACAAAATAAGGCAACCGATTTCAGCAGAAATGCGCATTTTCAAGAGTATTTTTGCCGAAGCACTTAAAACTGAAAACCCTCTACTCTCGAACGTAAACGAATATATTCTTCAGGGTTCAGGAAAGCAGTTGCGCCCCATACTCACAATACTATCAGCAAAACTCTGTGGTGAAGTAAGTGAAGCAACGTACAACGGCGCCTTATCGCTCGAACTTTTGCACAACGCCAGTCTGATTCACGACGACGTGGTCGATTTCACAATGGAAAGAAGAGGACGATCCTCGATAAATGCAAGGTGGACGAACAAAATTGCAGTTCTGTCGGGCGACTACATGCTGTCAAGCTCGCTTATTAACGCTACAAAAACAAAGAACCTTGATATTCTGTATGCTGTTGCAAATATCGGAATGGAGCTTTCGGACGGCGAGCTGATTCAGCTGACGAACACTAAAAAAACTAAAATAACGGAAGACGATTATTTTAAAGTGATTCGTAAAAAAACCGCTTTACTTTTCGGAACTTGTGCCGAAGTAGGTGCATTTTCGGTAAACGCAAGTGCTGAAGTAAAAAATCATTTGAAAAACTTTGGCGAAAACCTTGGTATCTGCTTCCAGATAAAAGATGATATTTTTGATTACTATCAGGATATAGAAATAGGCAAACCTACAGGAAACGACCTGCAGGATGGAAAAGTAACGCTTCCACTTATTTATGCGCTTCAGAACTCTGAGGGAACCACAAGAGAAGATATTATGTCGATGATCGACAGAAAGGATTTTAGTGCCGATAACATTAATCTGATTATGGAATTTGCACGGAATAACGGTGGAGTTGATTATGCCAACAAATGCATGGAAACCTACAAAAACAAAGCTATAGCCGAACTGAACAGTTTTGCCGACAGTGATGTTAAAGATGCTCTGATCATGTGCGCTGAATTTGCCGCAGGACGAAACATTTAAACAGTTTCGGGTTTATGACCGTTGCAAAGAAGATATAATTCTGTTCAGCTCAGTATTGCAAAAAAGATTTAAGAATAACAAAGACAGCCAGTGAGTTTGAATTCACCGGCTGTCTTTTGTTTAAGTAGCTGCGTTATCAGAAATACTTAATTTCTTTTCCTTCTATTGAAGTGAGCAGGTTATTGGCCAATCGGCTTGCTCCGAAGCGGAACATTTTATTGTTCAACCACTCCTCGCCAAGAATTGCTTTTACAAGGGTATAATGTTTCACAGCTTCTTCGGTTGTAGCAATGCCACCAGCTGGTTTGTACGAAACTTTTACGCCTGTTTTTTCATACCATTCCTTTATGGCCTGGCACATAACGTAAGTAGCTTCAGGAGTTGCTGCAACGGGCATTTTTCCTGTCGACGTTTTTATAAAGTCGGCACCAGCAGCCATCGCTAACAGCGAAGCTTTTTTGATATTGGCAACAGACTGTAAAGCTCCGCTTTCGATAATTACTTTTAAGTGAGCATTTCTACAAGCGGCTTTTAGCTCAGTAAGTTCTTCGAATACTTCTTCGTAATTTCCTTCGAGGAATTTTCCGATAGAAATCACCACATCAATTTCGGTAGCGCCTTCCATTACAGCCATAGCTGTTTCAGCCACTTTCACTTCGATAAATGTTTGCGATGCAGGAAAACCTGCCGAAACAGCAGCAATGCCAATATCTTTTTTAATATTCTCTTTTACAACAGGCACCAATGCCGGATAAACACAGATGGCAGCCACGTTGGGAAGTTGCGGGAAAGATGACTTAAAATCGTTTACCTTTTCGACCATCGATTTGATTTCGGCATGTGTATCGGTGCCACTCAGCGAAGTCAGGTCAATCAGGTTCAAACATTGTTTGTAAACTTCGACATTGTTGTTCGAAGCAAAATTTTTGGCCAGTATACGTTCTATATCTTGTTTAACCGCTTCTTCGCTTAAGGCATCGCAGTTATATTTTTTAAATAAATCGTCAAACTTACTCATTGCTTAAAAATTAATTTATTAATAATTTTATTGTTAAATGGAAATGTGAGATATTCGAACTTTGAAAGTAGCTTTTATGCTACGAGATCAGCTTTTCGTTGTTCAAATGTCTTTCATTATCGCGTTCGGTTTTCTTCCGCATGTTATTTTCAAAAGCCTCTGTGAGGTTAACGCCTGTTTGGTTGGCCAGGCAAATCAATACCCACAAAACATCAGCCATTTCGTCGGCCATATTGTATGCTTTGTCCGATGCTTTGAACGACTGCTCGCCATAGGTTCTCGATATCACTCTTGCCAATTCGCCCACTTCTTCGGTCAGAATGGCCATGTTCGTCAGTTCGCCGAAATAACGTACACCATAGGTTTTTATCCAGTCGTCGACCAACTTCTGAGCTTCGTCAATAGTCATCCTTTTATTCGTTTAAACGGGCAATAATGGTTTCGTTTCCAATTGTAGACTCACCTACCTGGACAAAGATTTCGGTGTCGAGCGGAAAGAAAATGTCGACACGCGATCCGAATTTTATAAATCCAAGATGCTCGTTGATATGACATTCCTTACCCTGATGTGCATAAGTAACAATGCGGCGAGCCAACGCTCCGGCAATTTGTCGGAGTAGGATTTGAGTTTTAAACTCTGTCTCAATCACAACGGTTGAGCGTTCGTTTTCGGTGCTTGATTTTGGTAAAAAAGCCGCCATATGTTTTCCATCGTGGTGAATTGATTTGATAACAGTCCCACGAACCGGCACCCAATTGGCATGAACATTAAAAACCGACATAAAAATAGATACCTGTATGCGTTTGTCGCCAAAATACTCATTCTCTTCCACCGGTTCCACCACTACGATTGTTCCATCGGCCGGAGCAACCACCAAACTGGGGTCGTCGATAACAACCCTGCGTACAGGATTGCGAAAGAAATAGGCAAAGAAGAAAAGAAGTAAGGCAGAAACAACAATGTTTATAGCCAAAACCACCAATTGGAATTTAATGTATATAAAAAGATTCATCAACAATAAAATAAGCAGTAATGAACCTAAAATTAAACGTCCTTCTTTGTGTATTCTTATATATCTCATCTAATTAACTAATTTCGTTTGTAAATAATTTGATTTGTAATTTTTATTATCATCCACATAGCGGCAAACCATTTGTAATGATTGAAACCCGTTTCGTGTGTTTTTATGCATTTCTTATAACAAAAGTATGGAAAAAGTTTCAGCAATGCAAGGAGTGCGTTTAAACTTTTTAATTCCGGCTAAATTGATTAACTTTGCACATTGTTAGTTCCTTACTGTATTTTGACAAACAATATGGTTACTTGTTTGAAACAAAACAAATTAAACCGACTCGATTTTATTTTTCCATTGTTCAATCATTAATATCCGTCGTTTATGAATTTATCCTTGCTAACCGCTATTTCTCCCGTTGATGGTCGTTATCGTACAAAATCAGAAGCTTATGCAGCCTTTTTTTCAGAATATGCTTTGATCCGTTATCGGGTATTGGTAGAAGTGGAATATTTTATTGCTTTGTGCGAAATACCCCTGAAGCAGCTGGAACAGGTTCCTGCGGATGTTTTTCCAAAGTTAAGATCAGTTTATCAAAACTTTACGGAGGCAGATGCCCAACGAATTAAGGAAATTGAAAAGACAACCAATCATGATGTAAAGGCTGTAGAATATTTTCTGAAGGAAAAATTCGATGCTTTCCGGCTCGATCAGTTCAAGGAATTCATTCATTTCGGACTCACATCGCAGGACATCAACAACACGTCTATTCCGCTTTCGATAAAAGAGGCTTTAAAAAGTGTTTATCTCCCCGAAATGGATCAATTGCTTCAGGTATTGCATCATTTGGCCGATGAGTGGCGCGACATTTCGATGCTTGCCAAAACGCACGGTCAGCCTGCATCGCCTACCCGCTTGGGAAAAGAAATTATGGTGTACGTAAGCCGACTGAATCAGCAGATAGACTTTTTGAAAGCAGTTCCCTGCTCCGCCAAGTTTGGTGGCGCCACCGGGAATTATAATGCACACACAGTGGCTTACCCGGCCATCGACTGGAAAAAATTCGGGAACAGTTTCGTTGCCGAAAAACTGGGACTCGAACGCGAACAATGGACGACACAGATTTCGAACTACGACAATATGGCCGCTCAGTTCGATGCATTGAAACGCATAAATACGATTCTGATAGATCTTTGCCGCGACATTTGGACTTACGTATCGATGGAGTATTTCAAGCAAAAAATCAAAGCCGGCGAAATCGGGTCATCGGCTATGCCACATAAGGTAAATCCTATCGATTTTGAAAATGCTGAAGGAAATCTTGCCATTGCCAATGCCTTGTTTGAATTTTTGTCGGCAAAACTTCCGGTGTCACGCCTTCAGCGCGACTTGACCGACAGCACTGTTTTGCGCAATGTGGGTGTACCTTTTGCGCATACAATGATAGCAACGCAGAGCATACTCAAAGGACTTGAAAAACTGTTGCTGAATGAAATTGCGATTTACAAAGATCTTGATAATACATGGGCAGTAGTGGCCGAAGGTATTCAGACCATTCTGCGTCGCGAAGCGTATCCGGCGCCTTACGAAGCATTAAAAGCCCTGACACGCACCAACGAAGGAATTACTGAAAAATCGATCCGCGACTTTATAGAAACTCTTGATGTAGAAGATACTGTAAAAGAAGAATTACGGAGAATTACTCCAAGAAATTACACAGGCATCTGATACCTGAACGTAGCATTAAAAATATCAATAAATGAATAACTTTTTCGTTTTACTCAAACGATTCGTACCTCCCTATAAAAAATATGTTGTACTGAGTCTGTCATTGAATTTGCTTTCAACAATATTCAGTTTGTTCTCATTTGCTGCCATTATCCCTGTTTTGCGGATTTTATTCAAATTAGAAGAAAACACTGTGAGTGTTTACCGAGAATGGACCTGGAACAATGGCCTGACAGATATTATTTCAGCACTGAAAAACAACGTATTTTATGCAATAGAACAAATGATTCAGCAGGTGGGCGCCAACATGGCTTTGCTTTACCTCGGATTGTTTTTAATCATAATGACGGCCTTTAAAGTAGGGACGGCATATTTCGGTTCGTATTTTATGATTCCCATTCGCATGGGCGTTGTGCGCGATCTACGGAATCAGTTGTACCGTAAAATTGTGAGTTTGCCCATTGGTTTTTTCTCCGAAGAAAGAAAGGGAGATATCATGTCGCGCATGATGAACGATGTGAACGAAGTGGAGATTTCGATCATGAGTTCGCTGGAGATGATGTTTAAGAATCCGCTGATTATCCTTATTTATCTTGGGGTTATGCTGGCCATGAGCTGGCAACTTACTGTTTTTGTATTGATATTATTACCTATAAGTGGTTGGTTGATTGGTCGTATCGGACGAAATCTTAAAACGGCATCGACTGCAGGACAGGAAGAAACCGGTGAAATGCTTTCGCAGATTGAAGAAACGATAGGAGGATTGCGTATTGTAAAGGCATTCAACGCCGAACACAAGGTGGAAGAACGTTTTTCGAAGTTGAACGAAAAGATACGAAAGACTTTTACAGGCTTATACCGCAGGTACAACCTTGCACATCCGCTGGGCGAGCTGATCGGGACAGCCGTGATTGCTGTTTTACTTTGGTTTGGGGGGATATTAATAGTTGGCAACAACAGCACTATAAGCGCGGCAGAATTTATTTATTACATTGTTATCTTTTACAGCATTATTGCCCCCGCTAAAGACTTATCGAAAGCATCCTACAGCATCCGTAAAGGGTTGGCCTCGCTCGAGCGTGTGGATAAAATTCTGCAAAGCGAAAACAGCATACAAGAGCCGGCAATGCCTGCGCCTTTACATGGTTTCAATCGCGAAATAGAATTCAGGAATGTAAGTTTCCGCTATCAGTCCGATTGGGTGCTGCAAAACATCGATCTTGTGATTCCAAAAGGAAAAACGGTAGCATTGGTAGGTCAGTCGGGTTCAGGCAAATCTACCCTTGTGGACCTTGTACCGAGGTATTATGATGCCGAAGAAGGACAGATTTTAATTGATGGCGTAGATGTGCGCAAACTTCGCACACACGATATCCGAACGCTGCTGGGCAATGTGAATCAGGAAGCCATTTTGTTCAACGATACTTTTTTCAATAATATCACTTTTGGAGTGGAAAATGCCACAATGGATCAGGTGATAGAAGCCGCCCGTATTGCAAACGCTCATGAGTTTATAATGGCTACCGAGCAAGGCTACGAAACAAACATCGGCGACCGCGGCAGCAAACTATCGGGCGGACAGCGTCAGCGCATCAGTATCGCCAGGGCTATTTTGAAAAACCCACCCATTCTGATTCTTGACGAAGCCACTTCGGCCCTCGATACCGAATCGGAAAAGCTGGTGCAGGAAGCGTTGGAAAGCCTGATGCAGAACCGGACAACGCTCGTGGTTGCTCACCGTTTGTCGACAATTAAAAAGGCGGATGAAATTTGTGTGCTACAGGAAGGACGAATTGTGGAGCGCGGAAAACACGATGAACTGATTGCTAAAAACGGCATTTACCGACGACTGGTGGATATGCAATCGTTTTAGCTTTTAAGTAACAACTGATATCGGCATTAAAACAATTGATATCGACGCTCAAACAAATGGCATCGACGATCAAACAAATGACATCGAAGGTCGATACATACGCCGCTCAACGACTTACATACGTCATCGAAGGTCAATACATACGCCGCTCAACGAGTTACATACGTCATCGAAGGTCGATACATACGCCGCTCAACGAGTTACATACGCCGCTCAACGAGTTACATACGTCATCGAAGGTCGATACATACGTCGCTCAACGACTTACATACGTCATCGAAGGTCAATACATACGCCGCTCAACGCGTTACAAAAATCAACTTATCCCGGTTTCAGCAGCCCGGACAAGTTGATTTTATTTTATAGCATCATGACATTCTGCCTTTGTAATCCTCGTAACCAAACTGGCGGATAAGTTTAAATTCATTCTCTTTGGTCCAAATGCCTATGGACGGATGCGAAACGCCATTGAACATAGTTGTTTTTACCATTGTATAGTGGATCATATCTTCGAAAACAACACGATCGCCGATTTTCAGTGCTTCGTCGAACGACCATGACCCGTAGAAATCGCCCGACAAGCAACTGTTGCCTCCCATGCGATAGGTTGGTTTGCCTGCAATTGCATCCGTCGCGCCTACTATGGCCGGTTTGTATGGCATTTCAAGGCAATCGGGCATGTGGCACGAAAACGACACATCGAGCATGGCTGTTTTGATTCCTTTATTCTCAACAATATCCACCACCGAAGCCACCAACACACCTGTTCGCCAGGCAAAAGCACTTCCCGGCTCGAGTATCAATTGCAGGTGAGGGTATTTCGCTTTGAAGTTTTGAAGCAAAGCAATGAGATGTTCTACGTCGTACCCTTCTTTTGTCATTAAATGGCCTCCACCCATATTCAGCCATTTTATCTGCGGAAAAAACTTCCCGAACTTTTGCTCCACTACAGCGAGCGTTCGTTCGAGGTCGAAGGAATTGGATTCGCACAGGGTGTGAAAGTGAAGTCCTTCAATGCCTGCAGGAAGCTGATCTCCCAACAAATCGGCCACCACACCTAACCTTGAACCGGGCGCACAAGGATTGTAAAGATCGGTTTCGACATCCGAAAATTCGGGATTGATGCGCAAACCACACGAAACATTGTAGAACTGAGTTTGCGGGTACAAACGCTCGAATTGCGTAAGCGAATTAAAAGTAATGTGACTGCTGCATTTTACTATTTCAGGAAACTCACGGTCGGTATAAGCAGGTCCGTAGGTATGCGCAGGGCTTCCCATTTCCTCGAAAGCCAATCGGGCTTCGGCCAACGAACTGGCTGTAGAATACGGAATATATTCGCGCACAATGGGAAAAGCGCTCCACATAGCAAAAGCTTTGAAGGCAAGAATTATTTCCACTCCGGCGCGATCTTTTACCGATTGAATAAGTTCAAGATTGTTGCGAAAGGCCACTTCGTCGAGCACATAGCAGGGCGATTGTATTTTTGAATAGTCCATGTTTTTTGTATTTGTAAAGAAATTATTCAAGCGCTTTGGCTCCCCGCACTTCGGCGGACACTTCGTTGGTCCATCCGGCCTGCTGAAAAACGCCTGTTTGTATTTTTATAAATCGTATATTTTGAAGATGAACGGGGTTTCCATTTGCATCCACGGCATTCGAAATGTCCAGTTTGTTGGCGCCCGAGGATTTCTCGAAATCAGTACCGTTTATATTTTCGGCATAGCCCCAAGTAAACTTATCGACTGGCACCGTCCAGTACTCAGCTCCATTGACCGGATTGTTTTCGTAGGAGTCGGGCAAGCGCGTACCTGCAAATGTAATGCTGTCGGTTTTAGTTTCGGACCACCACCATGAGGCAGAAGTAGTTCCGCCAAAGCCGGGAACAAGTTCGCCGGTCAAGCCTTCACTGTCGAGCCATTTGACATTGGCACTCCCCGACGGTTTGTAATATCTTAACCAATAATTTCGTTTCGAATTCCCGAACTGATTGCCTTTGAGTTCGTACCATATTTCGTTGGGCTTTCCATCCCCGTTTTCATCCGGCATAACATATACAACAGCTGGCTCGGGCGCTGATCCACTCAGTGCATATACCTCGAAATCGAAACCTTCGCGATTGACGATGTCGTGATCGAAACCGGCCGTAATATAACCTCCAAAACCGCCGAGATACAGCCATTTTGACTGTTGAGCCGGATCGCCTTTGAAATATGCTACGTCGGTAGCTTTTGCCAGCGACGCATGTTGCCCCGGCGCATAAACGTATTCGAAAACATCTGTAATATAAGCCGAATTCGTCTTTATCTCCTCTGTTTCATTTTTACAGGCAAGGAATAACAGAGCAATCAACAGAATGGAAACAGTTTTCTTTTGAAGTAGAAACATGGTTCAGAACAAATTAGGTTTACGTTTTTTGGCTTCTTCCAAACTCAGCAAGTCAACTTTTTTGGTTTGCTTGTCGCGCAGGGTCTGGTATTCGGCATTAATTTCTGCTACAAAATTATAATGAGCCTTCTCGCTCATCAATTGCGAAACAATGAATGTATTGATAGAAGCATCTTTTACGTACACCACCGGCCCTTTGTAGTTCGGAGCAATTTTTACAGCCGTGTGGATTTTCGAAGTAGTGGCGCCACCAATCAACAAAGGAATTTTCAAACCTGCTTTTTCCATGGCTGCTGCTACCACCGTCATTTCTTCGAGCGATGGTGTAATTAATCCGCTGAGACCTATGATATCTACTTTCTCCCGAATGGCTGTTTCGATAATTTTTTCGGTAGGCGTCATCACACCCAGGTCGATCACTTCGAAATTGTTACATGCCAGCACTACCGCAACAATGTTTTTGCCAATATCATGCACATCACCTTTCACCGTTGCAATCAGGAATTTACCTGCCGACGAGCTTTGACCGGGCACTTTTTGCTTTTCTATTTCGGGCTGAAGGATAGCCACTGCCTTTTTCATTGTTCTGGCAGTTTTCACCACCTGAGGCAAGAACATTTTACCTTCGCCAAACAAATCGCCTACTATATTCATGCCGCTCATCAGGGGTTTTTCAATGATTTCGATGGCGGTATCGAATTGCGTCAACGCTTCGGCCAAATCTTCTTCCAGAAAATCGCTGATGCCTTTGATTAAGGCATATTCCAATCGTCCCTGTAAAGGTCGGGTGCGCCATTCGTCTACTTTTTCCACTTTTTCGCCCGAAGCCTGTTGCTTCACTTTTTCGGCGAGTTCAATCATGCGTTCGGTAGCATCGGGTCTGCGGTTGAGCACCACATCTTCTACATGTTCCAACAATTCGGGCTCAATATCCTGATAAATCTGCAACATACCTGCATTCACAATGCCCATATCCATGCCAGCTTTGATAGCATGATACAGAAAAACGGAATGAATGGCTTCGCGCACTACATTATTTCCACGGAACGAGAACGAAAGATTGCTTACACCGCCGCTTATTTTGGCCAATGGCAGGTGCTGCTTGATCCAACGGGTTGCATTGATAAAATCGACGCCATAGTTATTGTGCTCTTCAATGCCTGTGGCAATCGCCAGCACATTGGGATCGAAAATAATATCCTGAGGAGGAAACCCTACTTTATCGACCAACAAATGATAGGCACGGCTGCATATTTCAGTTTTGCGCTGGAAACTATCAGCCTGACCTTTCTCATCGAAAGCCATGACCACAGTAGCGGCACCATAAGCACGAATTTTACGGGCTTTCAGCAGAAAATCTTCTTCTCCTTCCTTTAAACTTATCGAATTGACAATACATTTGCCCTGAACACATTTCAGTCCTGCCTCAATCACTTCCCATTTTGAGGAATCAATCATTATCGGCACGCGCGAAATCTCGGGCTCCGAAACCACATAATTCAGAAATGTTACCATCTCTTCTTTTGATTCGAGCATGGCATCATCCATGTTGATATCGATGACCTGCGCTCCATCTTCCACCTGTTTGCGGGCAATGGTAAGGGCTTCTTCATATTTCTTTTCATTGATCAGCCGCAGAAACATTTTTGAACCTGCCACATTACATCGTTCGCCAATGTTGACGAATAAGGACCTCTGCCCCGAATTTTCTATGACCTCACCCCCCGGCCCCTCTCCTTGAGGAGAGGGGAGAGTTTGTGCTATTGGAGAAGCTTCTTCGTAAGATGGAGAAAGGACCTCACCCCCTGCCCCCTCTCCCGAGGAGAGGGGAATGTCGGTACGTCGAGGAGGTGTGGGTTTATTCTGAAGATAATTCTTTATTTCAAAGAATACATTCAACGTATTTGTAATTACCTCATCATTTGTGAATCTCAGCACATCATAGCCCTGTGTGTTTAAAATTCTTGTTCTTTCTGTATCCCTTTCTTTATTTTCCTTTGTAAAATGAATACCTCCATCAACCTCGATAATTACTCTTTTTTCAATACAAATAAAATCTGCAATGTACCCAGCGACTATTTGTTGTCTTTTTATTTTGTGGCCAGTACTTCTGTTTCTGAGCGCCTGCCACAGTATATCTTCTGCATCTGTTGGATTCTTTCTGAGTTCTTTTGCAATTGGATGCAGCAATTTCCAATTGTCGGAGTCTGTTGTGATATATCCGGGAGTCTGGCGAACCTCTGTTCCCCTCTCCTCGGGAGAGGGGTTAGGGGTGAGGTCGTGAGGGGCCGGGGGTGAGGTTATTTCCAACAACTCAAGCCCGCTCAACTCCATATTTTTGCTTGCCGATTTTGGCTTTCTCACTTCCACTCCATTGATCAACTGCTGATATGCAGCAATATGATCAGGCGTCGTTCCACAACAACCACCAATGATGTTCACAAGTTTTTCATCGAAGTATTCTTTGATCTGGAGCGCCATTGTTTCGGGAGTTTCGTCGTACTCGCCAAACTGATTGGGCAAACCGGCATTAGGATAAGCGCTGACAAACCAGGGTGAATTAGCGCTGAGTTCTTCGAGATAAGGCTTCAAATCTTTTGCTCCGAAAGAACAATTTAATCCTACCGACAATAAGTTAGCATGCCCAATGGAGGCCAGAAATGCACGAATCGTTTGACCTGACAATGTACGGCCACTCGTGTCGGCCACAGTAGCCGATATCATAAGTTCGACACGCTTTCCACATTCACTCATGGCTTCCTCTGCCGCAAAAACAGCTGCTTTTGCATTCAATGTATCGAAAATAGTTTCTATCAGAATAGCACCTACCCCACCTTCGATCAATGCAAGCATTTGTTCTTTGTATGCAAGCACCAAATCATCAAAACTCACAGCGCGATACGCCGGGTTATTTACATCGGGTGACATTGATGCCGTTTTATTTGTTGGACCAACAGCTCCGGCCACAAAACGTGGTTTGGCAGGATTAGCGGCAGTAAATTTATCGGCAGCCTTACGTGCAAGCCTTACGGCTTCAAGATTGATCTCGCGTACCAATTCGCCCATTCCGTAATCCTCCATCGAAATGCGTTGCGCATTAAACGTATTGGTCTCAATGATATCGGCACCGGCTTCGAGATAAAGGGAATGAATATTATAAATTATTTCCGGTTGAGTAATCACCAGTAAATCATTATTTCCCTTTTGTAATATATTGGTGGTGGAAAATCTGGAGCCACGGTAATCAGCCTCAACAAGTTTGTGGCGCTGAATCATGGTCCCCATGGCGCCATCAAGAATTAATATGCGATTTTCGAGTTCGTTTCGAAGTTTCATGTTGCTTTATGTATTTAAAAGTGCAAAGATAATGCTATTTTCAGTAAGTCATAATCAGAAATTTACACTTAAAGCTTTGTTGTGTAAAAAGAAAGCTCTTTTTTATGTAAAGTTACAATGGTATACTGTTTATGATATTGTTAAATTTAGTGGATCTGGATTGCAAAAAAACAAAAAACAGCACCCTGTATATCAATTTATTACACTAATACTATTTTAATTATCAGAAAGTTATATCATTTCAGAATATTTCTCATCTAAAAGAACCAATTGGGCTTGTTTTTGTTTAAATATAAAAACACGCATGGTTTCGAACAACAAAAGTATTCACAAAAGAAATATAATTTAAACTCATCTGAAAAAAAATGAAAAATAAAAACATTGGCTTAATGACAGTTATTCTTAGTGCTGCCATTCTTTTATCGGGTTGTAAATCGCTCAACAATGCCGCTAAAGGCGGATTAATTGGTAGTGGAGCAGGTGCTGCTATAGGTGCAGGCGTAGGCGTATTAATTGGCAAAAGCGGGAAAAGTGCAGCCATAGGTGCAGCCGTCGGAACGGCCGTAGGTGGAACTACCGGAGTAATTATTGGCAAAAAAATGGACAAGGCAGCTGAAGAAGCCGCGAGAATTGAAGGAGCAAGAGTCGATAGCATCACCGACGCCAATAACCTCAAAGCCATCAGAGTTACCTTCGATTCAGGAATTTTATTCAAAACCGGGAAAAGCGACTTGAATGATGTATCGAAAATTGCACTTGAAAAATTCTCAAAAATTTTATTGAACAACCCAACGATGGACATTTCAATCATGGGTCACACCGACAATACCGGCTCTTTGGAAATCAACCAGAAACTCTCGCAGGATCGTGCGCAATCGGTAGCTAATTTCTTAAAGCTTCAAAACGTTCCTTCGGGTCAATTGAAAGAAGTTGTTGGTAAAGATTATTCTATGCCAGTGGCCGACAACAGCACGAAAGCCGGTCGCGAACAAAACCGCCGCGTTGAAGTATACATGTATGCCAGCGAAAAAATGATCAAAGATGCCGAAAAAGAAGCAAAATAATACTTAAAGCACTTATTCAATTAAAAACAGCCTTCCGTTCTATAAACGGAAGGCTGTTTTCCTTTTTCACGAAGTCGTGTTATTCTAACTCTCAATGGCGCTACAACATCATTTTTATCTGTTTTGTTGTTTTACTTCCCTCAACCTGTAAAATGTACAGCCCTTTTTGAGGTAACTCTATCATCAAGTCTGACGACGAAACCGATTGCTGATAAACAACTCTTCCGAGCACATTATAAATACGAATTTTATATCCTGCCGGGATTTGTTGTACAAACACCGTTTTACCCGAAACACTATAACTTACATTATCAATTGCTTCGTTTTCGAACCCACTGCTGATTAAAGTTTGTACTGTCACAGGTTCGCTTTTTAGCGCTGAATTCCCCTGTGGTGTCACTGTGTAATAATAGGTTTTGTTGCTCTGCAAACCTTCCACAGTATAATTAAGCACATTCCCAACCGAAACTGGGAAGCCTGGCACTGAGACAGCCGATTGTACCTCACCTTGTGTTTGCACTTTCACGTAATCGACATAAACACGTTTACCTGCTGATGCCGAAAGACTTATTTTTGAGCTTGCTGTTGTTGCCGGTAAGTCCACAAGAAAATCCTGATTGCCCGATGCGGTGGTCAGCGTCGCTACAGTTTGTTCATCGAGTGCCACAGTAATTGGGGCACCGGCATCATTGGAGTACTGGCGCGCACGTATTGAAAGCTTACTACTCGTCGATAAATTGATAGCGGGAGTTGTTATTTTACCTGAGTTACTACTTGAAGCTAAACGTATATTACCCGACACTGAATTATCGGTATAAGGCACCGATGTCCAGCTTGCAGGCAAGCCATTTTGGAAATCTTCTTCGAGCAAAGTCACAGGAGCTGTAGCTCCATTGCTTTCGATCACATATACATCCAGCAGATAGCCTGTGGCATTGGCCGATGAAGTCCAGTTGGTTGTAAAAGTCCTTTCGGTAATATTCTCAGCAGGTAAAACCATGAAATCATCCGTTGATTCGGCCGATAAATTAATGGCGACTGCCGACATTCCTTCTGATGTTATTGTTAATACTGCATTTTCGATACCAATGGATTCTGCGTCGAATCGAACCAGGATATCGATGCCTGCCTCCGCCGCTACTTTACTAACAGTAGTTGTTGGTAATGAAAAACCGGCTGCATTGACACCACTTAAAGCGAGTGTCAAATCACCTTTCAGATTGACTCCTTTCACACGAAGTGGAGTTGTTGCGTGCTTTCCAAAAACAACCTTTCCAAAATCAATTTTTGATCCTGACAAAGGCAATGAAAGGTAGGGATACTCACCACCAACAGCCGACCAGGGTTGTCCCTGTTTGTTTCCCCATATAAATTCAACAAGCTCGGGATAATCAATAAAGGGGTTACGATTTTGTTGTATTTTATAAATGGCTGCCATTCGGGTACGTTCTTTTTCACTTACCGGATCCTGACGACTCCAGGTCAGTAGCAACTCCTTTGCCCAGGGTTTCAGCATAGGCCATGTTTCGTTGGCATTGAGCATAGTGGGTGCGTTTGTTCCCGTCCAGCTTAAATCCTCATAAGAAGTGAACATATACATATAAGCCCTTGCAAAATCGCCTTTGTACTCGTCGAGAGGCTCAAAACACAAACCAGAGTACTCGGTACTATAAGTGTTATTTCCAACTTTGATGCTTCCATTATCGAATTTGCTCCCATTGTTGATTCCCAAAGGATAATTGCTGCGAGCAGAGTTGGCAGTAGCATCCGAAGGATTGAGGTGGTAAAGATCTTTATACGCGTTGTTAGTGGTACCGCCCCACCAGCTTTTGGCTACGCTGTGCTCTATATTCATACCGCTTACCGAGCCGCCATTACCTGAAAAATAGCGTTTGTTCAACGAATACATATCCCACACATAACCTTCGGGATGAATATCCGATTTCTCGAAGCCACTCCAGGTACTTGTGCTTCCTGAGCCATAGCTTAATCGTACACCAACCTTTATAATCTGGTATAAACTTGTTTTTAACTCTCCATTGGTTTTGCCATTGGCAGCATCGTAATATCCTGCCGGTATCTGTGCCAGCATTGACACAGATAAGAAAAGCAGAAATAGTTGCAATAAAAATTGTTTCTTCATAAATATTTTTTTACTCTAAAAAGAGAGCTTGCAGCTTTTGTTACTACAAACTCTCCACATTGATATTTAAATATAAAACTAAGTCATCTATCTTTAAATCAACAGAGAATTAGTAGAGCACCTTCCATATTTTAACCGTTTGATTGATCCTTACCTGCATAAGGTAGACACCTTTATTCAGATTTGTAAGTACCAATCCGCCATCTGAACTGCGGTTGTAAATTATTTTTTTACCAAACATATCGGTAAGCGACACCTCTACATTTTCGGGTAAATTCCGAACAATAAGTCCTGCTTCGCTTCGTTGCCAAACAATACCGGATAAGTTGACATCAGGAGTTGAAGTGCTGGCAGGGAGTGTTTTCACTTTTATTTCATTGGAGACTGTAGCCGAATTTCCCTGTGGAGTAACAGCGTAGTAGTAAGTAGAATCACTCTCAAGTCCGCTGACGGAATAGCTCAACACATTGCCTACCAAACGTGGATAACCCGAAACAGATGTAGGTGTTGACGTGCTACTGGCTGTAGCCAACTTTACATAATCCAGATAAATTCTTTTATTAGTTACTGCCGAAAACTCAATTTTAGAAGAAGCTGTTTTTGCAGGTATGTCTACAGTAAATGTTAGGTTTTCAGCAGTAGTTGTAAATGCAGCCACCTGTTCATTGTTTACTTTTACCGTCAAAACCGGATTGGAATCACTTCCGTATTTTTTAGCTTTCACCATCAGATTGGTTGGCTGCGTCATGTTTACAGTTGGTGAAACTATAGTTGCATTTTGCGAACCTGATGCCATGCGGATAGAACCTGGCAATTCGGTGGCAGTAATGTATCCTGTACTCGACCATGTACCCGTCAGCCCCGAAGTAAATTCTTCTTCCAGCAAAGTTTGCGATGGACCACCAGCACTTTCGGTATACGAATACACGTTTAAAGAGTAATCATAGGCATCAACCGAATTTGTCCAATTGGCTGTAAACCCGTTTGAAAGAATATTAGTGGCAGGTATTGCAAGAAAAGCATCAGATGAAGTAGCTTTTAACGCCACCTGCAAGGCTGTAATTCCACCACCTGAAATTGTTAGCGTAGCACTGTGTGCACCTACTGTTTGAGCCGAATAATAAATAGTAAGATTATAACCAGCTTCGGCCTGTGCTTTTGTAAGCGTATTGGTTGATAAACTAAACAGAGCAGCATTGCCACCTGTGATTGTAAAATTCAGGTCGCCTGTAAGGTTGGTTCCTGCAATTGGTAGCACAGTAGATGCTGTATTTTGATAGGCAATATCGCCAAAATCGACAACCGTACCTGAAGCCGGACTTGTAACTGCCGGATAGCTTCCACCTCCGGGCATCCAAGCCTGTCCTTTGTTATTTCCCCATATAAACTCGGCCAATTCAGGGTAGTCGATAAATGGATTACGGTTTTTTTGAAATGCTTCAACCGCATTATTTCTGTCAATTTCTTTCTGCGAAACCGGATCCTGACGATGCCATTTCAGAAAAATTGCCTGACTCCATGCTGTAAACGAAGGGTAGGTGGTTCCATTGAACGATTCACCTCCGATAGAGGTCATAATATTTTGATAACGGGTAGCAAAATAAAAATAGGTTCGCGCAAAATCGCCTTTGTACTCATCATCGGGTTCGAAAACAGTCCCTGAGTATCCTGAAAAAGTACTTTTTCCCAGTCTTCCTTTGCCACCAGAAAGCGTAGTTCCCCCCGAACATTCGCCAAAAGGATAGTTACTGCGTTGCCCGTTTACTTTTCCATCGGTCGGATATACATGAAAAGCATCGCTCAACATTGGCTTGCTTGAACCAAACCAGCTTTGAGGAATAGAGTGTTCGCGATTAATGCAATCGCAAACTGTTGAATAATTACCACATAGTTTTTGTCCGTGCGTCCAGGTACAGGTAGAATACATGTCCCATACTTTGCCTTCGGCTGTATTATCACTTGTTTTGTATACATTCCATAAGCCATCATAGCCCTGATCTTTGTAACCTGCCGAAATGATTGACGATAACTGAGTTTTGAGTGCGGCTTCCGATTTGCCTTCGGCAGCACTGTAGTATCCTGCCGAAGCTTGCGCCAGCAGCGATACGGTCAGAAAAATCTGAAAAGAAAGAAGAAGAAATTTTCTCATACTGAAAATAATTTGAGATAGAAAAAGTGAATTATCTGTTTATTGTGAATTTTATATGTGTTTGCGCCGTGAGCGTGAGAGAAATAATTCCCTGAAGTGAAAGCAAAAAAAGTTTTCTCATAACCATAGCCGTTAGACAAGAAAAGAGAAACGCTGTTTCGGAGCGGTTTCTCTTTTTAATATAAAAAAGTAAAAAGGATTATTTGTTAATGATAAATTTTTGTATCGTTTTTCTGCTTCCACTTTGCACCTGAAGAAGGTACATGCCATTGTTAAGCGTGGCAACCGATAAAACTTCTGAGTTATTTAATGTTTGTTGGAGTAAAAGCTGACCGTTAAGGTTGAAAACCGAACAGGAAATACTTGGCTCGTCGGTACTTATATTTAAAACATCCTTCGCCGGATTAGGCGACAGAGTGAATTCTACTTTCAATTCGTCAATACCCGCAGTTAACGACCATGGCGTTCCTTTTTTATTTCCCCAGATATATTCGGCCAGTTCGGGATGATCGATAAAAGGGTTGCGGTTTTTTTGAATGCCATATACTGCATTGTTACGGTTGGTTTCTTTAGTGCTTACGGGGTCCTGAGCATTCCATTTCAGAAACAGATTTACCGACCATGCATTAAGTGCCGGATATTTTGTTCCATCTAAATGGGGGGATGCATTGGTGTTAGATGTATTCCACGTATTTACAACCGATTCGTAAGCAGTGACCATGTAAAAATAAGATCGAGCAAAATCTCCTTTATATTCATTTGCTGGTTCAAATACAGTGCCTGAATAACCGGAGAATGAAGAGGATCCTGATTTTGAAAAATTATTGACAGAATTGTATGTTGATGTTCCAACTTCACCAAAGGGTAAATTGCCTCGTTTTTCGTTTACATATCCATCTGTTGGATAAAGATGAAACAAATCTGTGCCCATAGGTTCTGAATCTTCTTGACCTGAAGCAACCTTAAACCAGCTTTTAGGGAATGAATGCTCTCTATTGTATGCTGTACACTCTGGCGTATGAGAACCTCTATCTTGATTGGTTACAAATGTAAACGTACAAGTTGAATACATATCCCACACTTTTCCATCTGCCCGCTTATCGGTAGTTTGGAAGTCGGTCCACAAATTAGCGTAAGTTCTTTTGGTATGCGACCCAACGATTGTAAAAAGTTTAGTTTTAAGTGCCGCTTCGGTGTAGCCTACCGCAGCATTATAGTAATTGGTTGGCTCTGCCCCGAAAACGAGCAAAGGGAAAAGCAGCAGTATTAAGTAAAGTTTCTTCATTCAGTCCTTTTTTTAATGAGGGCTGCAAATGTAAGAAATAAGTTTCGAAAAAACATCGGATTCACAGAACTTTAATACACAATATGTATAAAAATACTGAAAATGGTCACAAAAAGTTAATTGTTCTGCCACTATTTCGGTATCAGGCGTTTAAAATGTTATTATTGTTTGAGCAGATGGTCTATTGTTTCTGTCATATGAGCAAATTCTTCTTCGTTGTACAGGCGGGTGAGCAACACGATTTTTCCCGTTTTGTCAATAATCACATTGCGGGTAATACCGGCGTTGCGTTCGGCATAGAGAGCAAAAATATCGGCACGAGGGTCCAGGCCAATGGGATAGCTAATTTGAGTGCTTTTTACAAATTTAAGTACCGTTTCGAGCGGTTCGTCGCGATCGATGGCCAGCAGCGCAAAGTTTGGATTGCCTTTGTGCTTTTGCCAGATATCGCGTTCGATAAACGGCATTTCCTTGCGACAAACACCGCACCAACTGGCGGTAAACTGTAACATCACAATTTTACCTTTCAGGTCTGAAAGCTTCACCGTTTTTCCATCAGTCAGTTTCATGCTGAAATCGGGAGCTGCGTCGCCCGTTTTTACCAGATATCCACGATTGTCGGCAGCCTGCGAAAAGGCAAAGGCCGATAATAATACTGCTGCAAGTATGAGGATTTGTTTTTTCATGTGTGCTAAAATTATTTTTGGCCAAAATTACAGAAAACATTTTGAATTATGTACATTCTTAAAGCCCCTTTAGGGGTTTTGGGCTTTTTATAAATAAAACAGCGATTCTTCACAGAGTCGCTGTTTCGTGCTTATTTATTTCGAAAATCTAAAAAAATAGCTTATTGAGCTATAAACTTTTTCAACGAATTACTTTGCTTCCTTCGTTGGTGGTAATGCGTATAATCAGCATTTCGCTGGTTGGCAGTTGCATTTCGGTATTGCGGATTTCGGTTTGCTGATACAAACTTCCGTTTATGCGATAGATACTTAATTTGCCACCTACAGGCAGGTTGTAAAGCGTATTTCCTGCACGATATGCATTGATTGTTTTTGTGTTTTCGACTGCCGTAGTGGCATCGTTTACTTTTTCAACCGTCAGTTTATCCATGCAGAACATGGTTGCGGTATTTATGCCCCATGCGCCTGAGTCGGTCGATTCCATTGTAAACTGTATGTACGAAACCTGACCCAAAGCCGATAAATCCATCCATTGCCAGCTGTTGTGGAGTTTCCATTGTACAGGATTTACCGAGCGATAATCGGCCAGATAAAATTCTGAAGTGCCCGTTACCGTTATTCCATCGGCCGCATAACCTTTAGCAATAAGTTTAAAATAGTCGCCCTGTACAAATTTCCGTGCAAACTGATCGCCATTTTTAATGCCGTAATATGCCCATGGCGCATTGGTTACATACATGCCCGTTGGCTTGTAGGTTTTGCCATCGTTGAATATCACATAGTTCGACGTTTCGGTCACATCGGTAGCACCGCCATCGTTGTACGAGCCCCAATAGGCCACCAGATAGTTTGAACCTTCGCCGTTTACGCCACCTTTTGTCATAGCACCAAACTGATTCGGCACCCAACCTTCGGCACTTTCTGTGCCATGATCGGTATTGTCGGCGCGGTTGCTGATGCTAAAGCCATCCCAATAAGTGCCACCCCAACCGGTGCGGTGCGAGAATATAAAGTTCTGCGATTCGAGATATACATTTTCAGCATAAGTGTCGGCCCAGTGCGAGTTTGCTGCAAGTGGATTTCCTGCCAGCGTAGTGGTGTTTTGTAAATCGAGCGTAACAAAATTTTCACCTACAGGAGGATACACAGCCACATTTTCCTGTGCATGTAAATCCACAATTCCGGCAAATTCCACCGAGGTTTCACCCAGCCAACCTGCTTCCTGCACATTGGCTGTATATACTTTTACAAAATCGATATAGTCCAAATGCACGGGATTTCCGCTATCGTCCACTGCCCATTCTATTTTAAAACCCACTTTGTCGTTGGTAGATGTGTTGGCGTGATTATCCACATAACCCCAATCGAAAGCGGGTAAAGTCCATGTAGAACCGTTCAGTAAGGCATTTTTGCGCAATTTTGTGCCTTTGAAAGTCATGCTGTTGTCTGTTACCCAAAGTGGATACATGGTAGCCTGTGAAGCAAACGAAATATGCGTCACCACACCTTCGCCACCCTGATTATCGGTCCAGCGAATGTTGGCTTTTTGTCTGTCAGGCTCAGGGCGATAATATGTAATTTCGTAGTTGTGAACAGTTTGTGAGTGGTTATACTCCGAGCCTGCCAGTTCGTACCAGGGCTCGTCGGCATCGGGTTGTCCGTTTTTATTCAAATCCTGACAAACCATTACAATGCCCGGTTCAGAACTGTTCGTAAAAGCATTTCCAAGCGCTTTGAAATCATATTCACCCGCCACATTCACAATGGAGTGATCGAAACCAACCACTACATAGCCTCCAAAAGCACCCAAACCAAGCATTGATTTATTCCCTACCAGCGTGTTCGATGCAAAAAGCAAAGCATTGGCCGGAGTATCGCTGAACGCCGGCGTAGGAAACAAACGGTTTGTGTGTTGCCCCGGAGCTGGTTTATACTCCAAAACACGCGTAATTTTGTCTGAATTTTGAGCAAATGTATATTGTGCAATAAACAGCATACACAACACCAATAAAAGAGTAATTTTATTCATTTTCAATTATTTAATTAATTATAATTTCTGAAAAATGAGCCATAAAAGCCTTGTACTGTGGCTCACAGTACTTTTAAGCTTCGCAAAATACAATTGTATTCTTCCGGAATTTATTTGCGAAAACTATATGTTATTGTTGTTATTTATTTTTTAGTTTGTCGGTGCAAACACCACTTTGTTCGGATTTAATCCAATTTCGTTGATGCTGAATTTTAACTTTCCGGTCTTATCAAAACAAAGCACATCGCCCCACACTGTAAACGATTTGGCATCGGTAAGATAAACATCGCCATTAAGTGGATTCACATCTACTCCATAAGGAGTGCTTAGTTCAGTACCATCGGTAATAAACTGATCCGAGATAATTTTTTCAGTAGTACAATCAAAAACTTTCACCCAACAACTTTGTGTGTTAAAATCAAAATTGTAAATATACGCTGTGTCATTATGGATTGTAAAATTTAAGGCTGAAATATCGCTGAAACTTTGCTCAAGCACATCGGTTTTGGCACTGATTCGCTGAAAAATATATGGACTCGAGCTACTATAATTGCCTTTCGAAACCAGATATACATCCCCCTGACTATCAGCGTGAATTTTCCCCGGATTGGAGGCTACCTTTATTTTTTTTATTTCGGTAAAAGTGGATATGTCAATCACCGAAACGGTATTATCGTAGTTCGGAAAATTAAGTCCACCCGAATTCGACACATAAATTTTATTGTTTGCCACACAAATTCCGTCGGGGTTTCTGCCCACTACCGCTATGTCCTCTATTTGCATACTGGCAGTATCTATTTTTGCCACCGTGCCATCAAACGAGCAAACATAAGCCTTATCTTTGTGAAAAGTAATATACCTCGGCTGACGGGCAACTCCTTTGTCGTCGAACATTGGAATCTGTTTCAGCGATTTACCTGTCGAAACATCAAGGATTTCGATCTGACTCGAAACATTGACTACCACATATAACTTCGAACCATACAATTCCATATCATTGGCAGTATCGCCCAATCCACGTTGATTTTTTGCTAAAAAATAATCGGATACTGTGGTTTTGGCTTCAAAATCGTACATCGACAAGGTGCTGTTATTCATATGAATAAGTCCTTCGGACAAAACGAAAATCCTGGAAGTCTCTGTCGTTACGGGTAAAGTTCCATCCGGCACTTTATCGTACATATCGTCGCACGACGCAAACAAAAACATCAGCAAACACCATCCAGCCCCACCACCAAAGAGAAGGAAACCAGCGTTCATCAGCTTTTTGAGACCTGATAAGTTTTGTGATATTATCTTTCTATACTTCATTTTTATAATTATCAATTTAAAATCGTTGAAACGCTCATAACAAACCCTCCGATGCAGCATCAGAACTTGTAGCCTACTGTAGCTCGCACCGATCGCCCCGGCATGGGAAACCATTTTACTATAGCGTAGTTCTCGTCGAGCAAATTCAATACTTCAAAATTCAGCGACAACTGTTTGTCGGCAAACTTAAAAACACGCGAGGCAGAAACACTATGATCGGCATAGCCGGGTAGACGGTTTTCAGCAAAATTCTGAAATCCTCCATATCTTTTTCCCGACCACAACAGCGAATAAGAAACATCAACCCAGGGCGTTTCGATGGCTGCCTTACCCGATCCCGAAACCCTTGGTGTATACGCTATCTGATGACCATAAGTGCCACCACCGGGAGTTGTCACATCCACTGCGCGCTGATAAGTATAAGTGCCGCCCAATACAAAACCAATTTCCCCGAAAGGAGCCAGTGTTGTTTCTACAGTCAAATCCAATCCATCAACCTGTACTTTTCCCAGGTTGAGCATGCTCCATACAAAGATGTTTTTAGTAGGCATCGCCACAATTTTATCCTTCACATAATTCCGATACCCATCTATTGTTACCGAAAAAAGCGGAAACAATTTCGACGGAGAGGATGAGTAAGTCACTCCCACATTAATTTGATCGGTAATTTCGGGGCGTAAATCGGCATTGCCGATGCGCGAATAGTACAAATCGTTGAAAGTAGGTAGTCTGAATATATTTTTATAGAAAGCCCTGAAACGTAGATCATGGATTTCGAAAGGTTGATAGGTAAAACTGATATAAGGCGAGAAACGTCGTTGATTGGCGGCAGGCACACCCACTTTCACTTGCTCGTTTACAACAGTGGACAATATACTGGCCGTACTCATAAAACTATTCGACACATATTTGGCTGCCAACACCGAAAGCAAGCTATAACGCGAAGGAGTTGCAAACTCATTATCAAGTACATCTGTTTCGAAATCGGCCATCATTGTATTCAGAAAAGCATCCGATGAAAAAGAAAACGACAGATGTTCGAGTGCCTTGTAAAGCACCGAAAACGAAGCATAGTATTCGTTTTGTCTGTACACGCTTTCCATTTTTCCCGCTTCGTTCAGGTAGGTTGTATCAAGATAATGTAACATGCCATGGTTGTATTTCGCATTCATTTGCAACGACCAAAGTGGCGTAAAGGTCTTTTCGTAATGTGCCTGTGTAAAAAATGTTCGATCCCACATGCGTTGCGAAGAGAAATTATCAGTGTTGTAAAGAATTGTTGCACCCGGCAATCCACGCTCCGAATTGTAAAAATAAGCCTTCAGGTATCCTGATTCATTCTCGGATAGATTTGCATATAATGCGCCTTCGATACGCAGGTTTTGCACATCTGTATTTTTGCGGGTTTCTGAAGTCACTATCCCATCACCCAAATAGCTATGATCTAACCGGTAAGGATATTCACCGTTTGCCGACAACCATTCGGTGCTCAACTGAGCAGAATATTGACGATTTATTTTTTGTTGGAGCAACAAGCCGGGATTTATCATCCCAAACGAACCGGCTTTGAGCGATACTTTTCCGTTTAAATTTTTATTTTCGTTGAAACGTGGAGAAAGTGTGCGGATATTCAGCAATGCCGCCGAAGCAAAAAGCCGTGCCGGTTGAAAAATATTGTCGCTTTGTCCGTTGTTGAGCGAAAGCATATCTACATTTTCGAGTGAAAAGCGCCCGATATCAATCTGACCGGTCTGACAATCGGTGAGTGTGATGCCATCGTAACTTACCGCTGTGTGTGCAGCTCCAAGGCTACGCGCCGAAACGGTTTTCAGTCCGCCAATTCCACCATAATCCTTCACAGTTACTCCCGAAAAATACTTCACGGCATCCGACACCTGCATTACGTTCAGTTTGTCGATTTGCCTGGACGAAAGCATCTGCAACGGCGCCGAAGAACGTACTTCGGAATTGCGGTATTGCTCAATCACCGTCACCTCGCCTATATTGTATACTTTCGTTGTATCGAGCTTTTCTGTAGCCGACAACGAAAATGCACAAAGCGCCAGCGCCAATGTGAGGGTTTGTTTCTTTAAATGATATGATAAGTAAAAATGCATACAACACTATTTGTTTAAAAATAAACCAAATAGCTTGCAAGTAAAAAGTAAAATCAATAAAGCAGAACTAAAAAAAGAATGCATTATTGGTCTTTAGCTCTATCCTCGAAAGCTTTAAAAACAGTTCATGCATGGCAGGTCTTCTGACTTGCTCCAGTTATCGAACGCCTTCCCGTCATTAATTGACAGTTGACAATTGACAGTTGACAATGAATAATTCAGTTGTCGTTTGTCGTTTGTCCGCTGTCGGAAAACAGTGGCAAAAGTGTTGTTCAATACTTTTTCCCTCTTTCTCCCTCTCCTCAAAGAGAGGATTGGTGTGAGGTCAGAGCTTACAGCAGCGGGACTGTTCAGGATTTACACCTGATTCCCTTTTAATCACTTTTCGCAGGAATACGAAAGTGAACCATTGCAGGTGCAAAGATAAGAACAATAGCTCAGATGAAAAAGGGAAAAATTGTTTTTTGTAAAACTATTATCAGAGATGCCTACTATAGTAATTGATTTACAAACACATAAGAAATATATAAAAAAGAGAAAGACCAACTGTTATCATTATTACTAATTAAAAGAACCATAAAAATTCATTATTAATAGCGATTGTACAAAGCACCCTGCACACCGAACTTTGCAGAAAAATTATAAAACAAAAATATTTTATGAAAGTCTTTAATTATTATCGTTTCGTTTTAATATTACTTTTATGCATCACAACTCAACTATCGGCCCTTACCATCAAAGGAAAAATAACAGATAAGGAAGGTAATCCGCTGATATCGGCCACTGTTTTGATTCCTGAATTGAAAACCGGAGCAGTAACTGATACAGAAGGATATTTTATTTTACCTTCCATCCCCATGAAGCAGGTTACATTGGTAGCTAACTTTATCGGTCACGAAACATACACACAAAAAATTGACTCAACATACAACCACAAAGGCGAACTTGTATTGCGGTTAACGCCCAACACACATTTGAAAGATGTGGAAGTTTTTGGCGAACGCCACAAGCAACCCGAAAAACTGGAAGTTATTACCCGTATGCCACTCCGCCCGTCGGAACAAATCCAGAGCATATCTATCATTTCCGAAAAAGCAATTGCCGATCAGGGAATTCTTACGGTTACCGATGCTGTTCGTAACGTGCCGGGAGTAACACTTTTCGGCTCGTATGGCGGTGTACGCGAAAGCCTGTCGACCCGTGGCTACCGTGGTGTTCCTATCGTGAAAAACGGAGTGCGTTTGGACTCTGACTTCCGTACAGCTTCGGCCCTTACCGAAATGCAGGGCGTGGAAAGTGTTCAGGTGATCAAAGGTTCGGCAGCAATCACTCAGGGGATTGGAAATGACCTTGGTAGTCCCGGTGGAGTTGTAAATGTGGTGACCAAAACGCCTAAGTTTATCAATACCGGCGAAGTATCGTTGCGGGCAGGTAACTGGGGTTACGTTCGACCTACATTTGATGTTCAAACAGTTTTGAATCGCGAAAAAACAATTGCTTTTCGCATGAACGGCGCTTTCGAACGCGGCGAAAATTATCGTCCCGTTATCAGTTCGTCGCGTGTTTATCTCAATTCATCCCTCGAATGGCGTCCGAATGAAAAAACTACAGTTACTTTCGAAATGGATTATCTTAACGACAACCGAACTCCCTACACAAGCACTGTAAATTTAGCTGCTGATTCTGTAAGTGCTCTTTACGAAATGCCTAACAATAAGTTCCTTGGCTTTACTTCGGACAACGCCAATAATATAACCACTACTTACGCAGCTCGCTTCGTTCGTCAGCTCTCCAACAAATACAGCGTTCGGGCTTCCTATTTTGGTTCTTCTTACAAAATTGACAACTCATCTTCTTCGCTCACTGCTGTATTGAACAAATTTCCGGGACAATACAACATGAGAAAACGTTCGGTAAGCCGCTCATTGCGCGACGATGCGAATGAAGTGTTTCAACTCGACTTTGTTGGTCGTGATGTGTATACCGGACCACTGAAACACACTTTTCAGGTAGGATTTGATTACAAATACACCAACCTATCGACAACTGCATACAATACGGCTGTGGTCGACACCATCAATGTGATGAGCGATGTGATATCAAACACTTTCAAAAAAGCAATCACTTTAACGCCTGCTACACCCATCGTGTCAAGCAACGCCAGCTACGGGGTAATGGCACAGGAAGTTATGACAATCAACAAATACCTGAAGGCCATTCTGGGTCTGCGTTACAGTTACGGCGCCAGCATCGATGCTACCAGTGCAGGACCTACTAAAGGCGATGCATGGAATCCGATGGCAGGAATAATGATTTCGCCATTAAAAAATATAAATCTTTTCGGCTCGTACACCACCACTTCCAACCTGCGTTCGGCAGCCAATAAAATGTCAAACGGAGAGGAAATCGGAGCATCGGACACCAAACAGATTGAAGTGGGAATAAAATCAGAATGGCTCAACAACCGCCTGCGTTTTAACTTCACCTATTTCGATATTATTACCGAAAATCTTTCGAATACAGAATATGTACCCGGAACAAATACGGTTACAGGTTATTACATCAAAGCAGGTGATTTACTTCGCAGTGGCGTTGAGGTTGAACTCAACGGTCGCGTATTGAGCAACCTGCAGGTTATGCTGGGATATGCCTATCTGAATGCACACTACGAAAACAGTCCTTCGTATGTAAACGGATCTGCACCGATGAATGCACCCGATCATACTGCCAATGGCTGGTTGTACTACACGCTCGACAAAACTGCACTGAAAGGTCTTTCGGTAGGGTTAGGAGCTTACTATGTAGGCCAACGTCCGGTGAATGAATTCAGCCTTACACCCGATGGACATGGAACTGCTGTAGGCGTAAAACCATTCGACATGCCGGCTTACACCACAGTGAATCTACAGTTGGTTTATCATTTCGAAAAGGTTACAGTTCGTGCATTTGCCAACAATCTTTTCGATGCAGTCGGATATAATTCTTATTATCGCGGAGGGTATATCAACCAAATTGACCCACGAAATTTTTCAGCTGTAGTTTCGTACAAATTCTAAGCCTTTACAGGTACGGAAAAAATAAACAAATTGCCTGATGGAGTGATGATCTCCATCAGGCAAACTAATAAACAGACATCAACCAATACTCACTTTATTTTTTATGCGAAAATTATTTTTACTCCTTCACAAATGGCTTTCAATTCCGGCCGGACTCATTATTTTCATCATCTGCCTGAGTGGCTCTATTCTTGTTTTTCAAGACGAAATACAGGAAATGGCTAACCCCGAACGCTATTTTAATCAACCAGCTACCGGAATGATTGCTCTGCCCCTCGACAGCCTGATTCCGATTGTCAATGCTCAACTTGTTGACAACAAGGTGAAAGATGTGCGTATATTCAATGCTCCCAATCGGAATTACGCAATGGGACTGGCCGAAGGATTTCGTTTTACAGCTTATGTAAATCCATATACAGGCAAAATTATCGAAATTTATAAATTCCGCGAAAGTCCGTTCTTTTGGGTAATGTCTTTGCACCGTTGGTTGCTCGACGACACTAAAAAATGGGGTAAATACTCCGTAGGTATTGCTACACTTATGTTTATAGTTATTCTCATTACGGGATTGATTGTTTGGTTTCCGAAACGGTGGAAGAAAAACAAATTCACTATCGAAACAAAAAAAGGACGCAAACGGCTATTTTACGATCTTCATAATGTGTTGGGCGCTTATGCATTTCTTCTCCTGCTTGTTTCGGCTGCCACTGGTCCGATGTGGTCGTTCGACTGGTACCGGAATGGTGTTTACAAACTGTTTGGCGCCAAAACTCAGCAAGAACAACACGGAGGTGGAGACCGAAAAGGAGAAAAAAGAAAAGATCGTGAGAAAAAAGAGAAAGATAACAAAGAAGAACGCAAACACAACTTTGCCATGTGGCAGAAAGTGGCAGATGACCTGATTGCACAAAACCCTGACTTTGAATATGTACGCGTTCAGAATGGATCGGCAGCCGTGCATCAGAAAAATGCATCCACTTCGCGTGCCACCGACAAGTATGAATTTGACAAGAAAACAGGAGAAATTACTTCGATAGAGCTTTATAAAAATCAACAACTATCAGCTAAAATACCAGGCTGGCAATACGATCTCCATGTTGGAAATTATTGGGGCATCTGGTCGAAAATACTTACATTTATTGCCGGACTTATCGGCGCCAGTCTACCACTTACAGGTTATTACCTGTGGTGGACAAAAAGCCGACGTAAAAAGAAGAAAAAGAATCATCCGGCTTATCGCTAAATTATTATCAAAAAAACCCCGAAAGAGCCAATTCATGACGCTTTCGGGGTTTTATTTTTGGTGTGGTTTTTAAAGCCAGTTTTTACGTCTGAAATAGAAAAGGACAGCCGCAGAAAAAACTACCATAACGGCAATCGAAAACGGATACCCATATTCCCATTCCAGTTCGGGCATTATTTTAAAGTTCATACCATACATGCTGGCAATCAGCGTCGGAGGTAAAAATATAACGGATACCACCGTAAATATCTTTATAATTTTATTCTGCTGCAAGTTTACAAGACCGAGGAAAGTATCCTGTAAATAGTCCAACCTATCGAAACCGAAACGGGTATATTCAAAAAGTGAATTGATATCTTTAATGATCATTGTGAGACGAGGCAAAAGATCGCCGGGAAAGAAATCGCACTTCAACATATTTGAAACAACACGTTGTTTATCCATGATATTTTGACGAATGATCATTACCTTTTCCTGCAAGTCCTTAATTCGGATAAGAATATCCTGATCTAAATCATCTTCGGTGTTCAAAGTTTTTGACAAACCGGTGATCTGATCGGTAATTTCCTCTATCATATCGGCATCGAACTCCACCCTGGTCTCGAGCAAAGTTACCAATACATGATAGCCCGAAGGGAAATTGCGCGTATTGGCATAAATTTTCTTTACCGACTCGTTGAACGACTTTAGCTCAGCATTTCGCACCGATACAAGAATTCCGTTTTTAAGAATAAATGACACAGGCTCAAGCGTGTAATTGTCGAGCAGGAAGTTGGAATTGGCCACTATGCTATCATCTGTCTGCATATAGCGCGAACTCATCTCGATTTCCTCAATTTCTTCGTCTTCCTGGATGTAAATCTTAAGAAATTGCTCTAATTCAGTTTCAATAGCATCCGGCACGTCATTCAGGTCGATCCAAATGAGGTCTTTGAGTTCTACTTTTTTGAGTGTATCGAGATTTTTCGATATTTTGAGTTTACCATCTTCATGGTAAAAAAGTCTTAATTCGGACATGGTTTTGTTTCCTTTCTGTTGTTTTTCGATTTATATCAGGCTCATCACGAGCCCGTTTCTACACAAATCGCAAGAACGTGTTCCGAAGCACAAGTTCTTAAAGGTTTAACGTAAGTTTAAAATCTACGGTTTTTTTCTAACAACAACAGAAATGGAAATATCAGGCTTGCAATGCTTTTTCTATTCTGTTGGTCAGGTCGATAAATGCTGCAACATCCAACTGCTCGGGACGTTTATCAAACAGTGGGTCGGCAAACATAGGATTGTCTTTTGCCACCAAAGGTTTGAGTGAATTGCGCATCTGCTTTCGACGTTGATTGAAGGCTGTTTTCACCACCGTTTTGAATAACTGCTCGTTGCAGTCGATTTTCGAAACATCATTGCGGGTAAGGCGAATAACAGCCGATTTGACCTTCGGCGGAGGGTCAAAGACGTGTTCGTGCACAGTGAAAAGATAATCGATAGAGTAATAAGCCTGCATTAGCACGCTCAGGATACCATAAGTTTTGCTTCCAGCCGGAGCTGCCATGCGTTCGGCCACTTCTTTTTGAATCATACCTACCAAACAAGGGATTGAATCCTTGTTGTCAAGCATTTTAAAAAAAATCTGACTCGAAATATTATAGGGAAAATTGCCGATGATACAAAATTTATCCTGATACATGGTTTTCAAATCCATTTTCAGAAAATCGGCTCCGATGACTTTAAGTTGAGGGTAATGCTGGTTGAGATATTTCACAGATTCGCCATCCAATTCAACGGCAGTAAGATCAATATCAGGATTTTGCAGTAAAAACTGAGTAAGTACACCTGTTCCCGGCCCTATTTCAAGCACAGAAGTACGCCCGTCGAGCGGAAGGCTCGCAGCGATACGACTTGCCACTTCCATATCTCTGAGGAAGTGCTGTCCCAAGTGTTTTTTGGCGCGTACTTGAGTCATAACTATGATAGTCGTCGGGCATAAATTTTAATTAAAAAAAAGAAATGTACTAATTCAAAAAATCTTGAATCTTAGCTCAGAACTATTATCTTTGTGAGTTAATTCATCTGACCTCATTCAGGCCACAAAAGTAAGCAAATTTGTTTGATTATCCTATTTTTTCGTTTTGAACATAAAACATAACATAAGTTTCTATCATTTTTCATGAAAAACATCTTCACTAAAATCGGTAAATGGATCAGGACAATTGTTGATTTTTTTTACCCTCCATTCAGAAAATACATGACGCCTCAGTTTTTCCGTTATGGGGTTACAGGAGTGGCCAATATGGCTTTCGATTGGGTATTGTATTTCCTCACCTTCCATTTCCTTCTAGAGAAACAAATGCTTCATATTGGATTTGTTACATTTAGTTCACACATAGCTGCCATGTTGATCGTGTTCCCCATCACTTTTATCACTGGCTTTCTGCTGCAAAAATATGTCACTTTCAGCGCCTCTGACATCAAAGGTCGCATCCAAATTGTAAGATACTTATCAGTCGTGATTGCCAACCTCTTGCTCAATTACATCGGGTTAAAGCTTCTTGTTGACATGGCAGGCTTTTTTCCTACTCCTTCGAAAATGATTGTGACAAGCTTTTCTACAATGTTCAGCTATTTTTCACAAAAAAAATACACTTTTAAGCTATCAAAATCTTCTTCAGAGCAAGTGAAATAATGAACTTAGACGAATAAAGCAACCCCTATGAAAGAACATAATCCCGGGTATACATCAGTCAAAATTTTATCTTTTGGAATTTGTGTTTCTGTATTCAAGTGGATCGTGTTGCTTGCCGCATATCTATACCTGATAATTGTACTTCTCCGGTTCGACAAATACGATGAACTTTTGATACATTTCAAAAAAATGGAATGGCCTCAGGCCATTTCACTTTTTGCAGTTTTTCTGCTTTTACCTCTCAACCTGTTTTTAGAATCAGCAAAATGGAGACTAATTGTTTCGAAAACCGAAGTCATCAGCCAAGCTAATGCCTTTAAAGCTGTATTAGCCGGTTTTGCTTCCGGATTTTTCACGCCCAATCGTACAGGCGAATTCTTAGGGCGTATCGTTTTTATGCAGAAAATACATCGGAAAATTGGTGTTGTTTATTCAGTAATAAATAGTCTCACGCAAAACATGATCCTCGTTGTGTGCGGATTACCGGCAGCTATCGTCTACTATATTGTTGTCAAAAAACGCATTACACCCGACATTGAAATGTATTTTTACGCGATCACCTGCATTCTTCTGCTATTACTTATTTTCTACTTTACATTGCCGGTACTGGCTAAAACAAAAATATGGAGGCGCTATCTTGCTTTTTCGTCTGACATAAGGTTGTATTCACACAAGGATCTGGCGCAGATACTTTCATTCTCGCTGATACGGTATGCGCTTTTCTGCACTCAGTTTTATGCCATGTTGTATTTCTTTGGTGTAGGGCTTGAATGGTGGCAAGCTTTCATCGCCATCCCGGCAAATTATCTTTTCGTTACTTTCACCCCTTCGCTGGCCTTTGCCGAAGCAGCCGTCCGTAGTTCGTACGCCGTTATTTTTATCGGAGCTTTTTCACAACAATTGGCTGGAATTGCCTTTGCCGGTTTTGCATTGTGGTTTGTTAATTTTGGAATTCCCATGCTGGCAGGAAGCCTGATTCTTGCAAAAACAAAAAGGAGCTAAAGCTAAACTTTTATACGAATCAGTATTTACGAAAATATAATCCACTGACATTTCATTTATAAAAGGCACATATTACTACTGTAAATCAGCCATTAAAAAGAGATGTTAAATCAGAATTCTCATTTTCGAATAATTATCGCGAAACTCCTTAGGCGTGCTTCCTTTCCGCTTTTTAAAAATACGATTGAAATTCGATAAGTTATTGAAACCGCATTCGAAACTGATTTCAGCAATGGTTTTGTTGGTATCGATCAAATAACGGGAGGCAATGCCCAACCTTAAATCGTTCAGGTACTCAATATAGTTTTTGCCGGTACGTTTTTTCATAAACCTACTGAACGACACCTCGGACATATTGACATAATTAGCCACATCTCGCAGATGAATTTCATTCTGGTAGTTCGAGTGTAAATAATTGATTACCTTTTGAATGCGTCTGCTTTCGGATGAATCATCCTGATTGGCAAAGGTACTCGTACAAAGTATTCTCGAATTTTCGTCAATCGATAGTTCGTAAAGGATTGTCAGTAAGTCGATAACCGAATAAAACCCATTTTCCTTATTAATAAGTGAATTCAGCTTATCTTTTACCTTTTCGATGACCGGACGCGAAAACACAATGCCTCTTTTTGCGTTTTCGAGCATGACAGACATGGAACGAAACTGACGCTTATTCAATAAACTTTCGAGGAATATTGCTTTGTGGAAATGAATTGTAATTTCATGAATTTCACTCGACACACAATTGTGATTCATCCAGGCGTGACTCAGATTTTCGCTTCCGACAAGGCAAAGTTCCAGGTCGTCAATTTCCTCCATCGAATCGCCAATAACGCGCTGTGCACCTTTGGCATTCTCAATAAAGTTAAGTTCGTACTCAGGATGAATATGGATAGGGTAAGTAAATTCCGATTTTGTGCGACTCACCATAACAAAACAATCTTCAGATGAAAGCTGTGTGACTTCGCGAAAGACATTGGGTGCTTGCATAGACGTAAGATTTAGAATATTATAATGCAATTTTACAATTAAATACCCGAATATACAAATTCCACGAACACATCTTTTTTGAATGCATAAAGAGAACTTTTATTTTCACTTTCCAAAAACAAATGGAGAAAGCTGCCTTGCTTTGTTCGTTTCAATTTGACCCTATGAATCAGCAATATAATTTTCATAAAAAAGTAATTGTAAGTTTTTATGAAACAATATGAATAAATATATTAATTTTATTATTTTTGCATTCAGTCCTCGTTGTTATTCCGATATGCACATCTGGTCAACAAAGTAAAGCTCTTACATCCTGACATTTGAACGCTCAACTGTTCTTTTATTTTTTAGATTATTGTGTTTTTGCATGGAATGCGGGGATAAAAAACAACATTCTCAAGGATTTTTTTATAACATCTTCATAATATCAAACTTAATATTTAAAACGTACAAAATGAAAAAAGCTACTTTGATTATCGCAGCAGTCATGACTGCAACTTTGGCATTTGCCCAAACAAATTTTTCGGGAACATGGAGCATTAACAACGAAAAAAGCAAATTGGGCGAACCCTCTTTTGCTCCAAAAGAAATTACAATCGTGCAGGGCGAAAACTCGCTAAGCATCGAAAGTCACATGGATTGGCAGGGTCAGGAAATGACAACCAACGAAAAATTCACCCTCGATGGTAAAGAATGTGTAAACCCGGGAATGATGGAAACTCAGAAAAAATCTGTAGTTTCGTGGTCGGACAACAAAACCAGCCTGAAAATTGTTTCAAAAATTGATTTTCAGGATCAAACAATGACGCTTACTGATGTCTACAAGCTTGAAAACGGCGTTTTGGTGCAGGAATCAAGTTCTTCATCTTCGTTTGGCGATATGTCCGAAACAAGGGTTTACACCAAAAAATAAGCAAGCGATACTTGCTCTTATTTATCTTATCATAAAACAAAAGCTCCTTTGTCAGGAGCTTTTGTTTTATGATACAATTTTGGAGATATAAGTTCCAGCCTTCAAATCATTTAAGTTTATAGCAATAGATAAATAGCTATAGCCCATTCCCTTTTCGGATACTTTCTCTGCTTATTTTTCCCCAGCTTTTCAGAAGATCATCCGTCCAATTACCAGTAGAAGGTGCACGTGGAAGTAACATTGAACAGGTTTCGTTTTTATCGGAAACCGACCATACTATCCAGCTTATTTTTGAGGTTTCCATCCAGTTGAGAAATGCTTTCCATTCGGCTTCATCTACAGGACCATCGCCTGTAGCTTCCATGCCGGCACATTCCGATACAAAAATTGGAATTCCTTTGGCAATGGCAGCATCCGTGCGGTCGCGCAACCATTGTTTGTGCGTACCTGCGTAAAAATGCATGGTGTACATGATATTTGTTGCTCCCACAATCGGGTCTTCGGCCACCAAATGTATATCCTGATCCCAATGTGGAGAACCAACCAAAATAATATTAGTGGGGTCGATAGCACGAATGGTTTTGATCAATTCTTCGGAATAAGCTTTCACTTCGGGCCATGTATAATAATCGGGTTCGTTCCAGATTTCATAGATCACATTCGGCACGTTTTTGTACTTTTGGGCCATTTGAGTAAAAAAAGTTTTGGCTTCGGCGGTATGGAGTTTATGGCTATGGAAATCGATCAACACATAAATACCTTGTTTAATAGCCCCATCCACAACATTAGTAACACATTTCAAAGCATATTCGGGATTTTCGAGGTAAGAATCGTCGAGACCAACACCCATTGAAGCACGCACCACATTACATTTCCAGTCGGTAGCCAACCATGCCACAGCTTTTTGGTTATAAAAACGCGGCCAGAGATTGTGCCAACCAAAACTTGCACCGCGCAACATAAGTGCTTCGCCTTTCTGATTCGAAAGCTGTGTGCCAATAACCTGTAATTTGCCATTTAAGGCCACAGGCGAGTTTTTAGGCGCTTTAAATGACGAAAAAAAGCTGATGATTAGCATTGAAAGGATAAAGCTCCGAAAAAAGCCTCCTGAATTTCCAAGGGTAAACTTAGAAAATGTTTGATTTTGTGATTTCATAATGATTGTATGTTATTGTACATTAATAATGTAAATTGCATTTGATATAAAGTTCTAAATATCATATTTCCTTTGGGGAATTCAGGAGGATTCCGATTCGCTCCATTAATTCGAGACACATGCGACTATTGTGATATGGGCATTTCCAAAAACCGGCTTTGTCATTGTGGGTATCAATTTCCCCTTCGGCCGAAACAGACCAATGCCATTCGCCATACTGCTTATCGACAATAAACTCATTAATAAACTCCCATGCTTTTATTGTTTTACGTGCAAAATGTTCCTCTTTTGTAATTTGATATGCATTGTAAAAGCCCACCATGGCTTCGGCTTGCGGCCACCAATCGCAATTGGAGTCGACATGACCTGTAGCATTGTTTTTTTCGTTGATGATCGATCCGTTTGCCTGAACACCTTCGGATGCCGCGATGGCCACTTTAATTACCTTTTCCTGAACATTTTTCAGCACCTGAGGATCGCCCAATACCACCGCAGCTTCATCGAGCAACCATACAGCCTCTATGTCGTGACCATAAGATACCAGTTTCGACTTTACTGCCCAGTCTTCGTCGAAAAACAAATCGAGATGATGTGTTTTAGAGTTAATTATCTTCGAAGTAAAAATTTCGATCAGATTTTTAAGCTGATGCTTTAGTTTTTCATCTTTCCATACGCGATACAGATTGGTATAGGCCTCCAAAATGTGAAGATGGGTGTTCATTGTTTTCTTCTCGTTGGCATCTTTATCGCTCAAGCGCAAGTCCTCCAGCAGCACCCACTCCCGGCTGTACGCCTCGAAATAGCCATTCTTTTCTTTATCAAAACTATGTTTTTCAATCAAAAGAAAAAGCTCTTTGGCTTTGTCGAGGCAGGCCATATCTCCTGTTGCACGATAATACTCGACAAAAGCATAGATAAAAAACGCCTGACTGTAGATTTGCTTTTTGGTATCGGCCGGAGTTCCATCGGCATGCAGCATCCAATAGGTACCGCCATTTTCGGCATCAAAAAAATGCTCGAATATATAGTCTTTTGCACGTTTGGCATACTCCAGATAAAGCTTGTTTTTAAGATGCAACGCTGCCGATGAAAAAGTCCACAGGATACGTGCATTCAGTATTCCACCTTTAGGAGCATCCGTTACAATCACATCTTTCCCTGTAATTTGTCCGTAGAAACCTCCTTTTTCTTCATCCGGCATTTTATTCATCCAAAACGGAAGAATATTATGGGTCAACTCTTCTTTGAGTTCTTGTTTTAGTTCTAAAAGTTCGTATTTCATAACCCCTAACCCCTAAAGGGGAACTTAGTTAGTATTGATTTTATATTTTTACTGTTGCGTTAATTTCAATAAATAGTAGTAATTTCCTTCCCTTTAGGGGTTGGAGATTTACATTAGCACTTCCACCTTGTAAGTTCTTCCTTCAGGCATCAATGGAATAATATTTCCTTCAATGGCCTTACCATCGACGGTTAATGAGGCAACACCTTTCATCGCTCCATTCGGATTTTTGACTTCGATCAGGTAGGTCGCTCCACGGAATTTACGGGTTACTGCAAAGCCCTTCCATTCGGGGGCAATACAAGGTTCTATTCTCAGACCTTTGTAAGTGGGTTGAATTCCCAAAATGTATTGTGTAATGGCATAGTAGTTCCAGGCTGCCGTTCCGGTTAACCAGGAGTTCTTCGCTTCACCCGGCTTGAAAGCGTCTTTACCGGCAATCATTTGGGCATATACGTAAGGTTCTACCTTGTGTAAATCGCTGATCTCCTCGGTGTACGAAGGACAGATTTTGCGGAAATACTCCCAGGCTCTGTCGCCTCGTCCCTGAACAGTTTCGCCAATCATAATCCATGGATTGTTGTGACAAAAAATACCCGCGTTTTCCTTGTATCCAGGAGGATAGCTGGAAATTTCGCCGTATTCGATATAGTATTTTGTGAACGCTGGGTTATTGAGTACAATACCGTGTTCGCAATCCAGACGCTCTTTTACCGAGTCGAGGGCTTTGGCTACCATGCCTTCTTCCAAACCGATACCAGCCATGGTACACCATCCGTTCGATTCGATAAAGATTTTTCCTTCTTCATTTTCGTTGGAACCTACTTTGTTGCCAAAATAGTCGTATGCGCGAAGAAACCATTCGCCATCCCAACCATTCAACTTAATGGCTTCCACCATCGCATCGATATGTTTTTGAGCGCGTACAGCCTCATCGGTTTTTCCAATTACTTCACACAATTCCACATAATCGCGACCATAAACCACAAACAGTCCGGCAATCATCAAACTTTGCGCCTGGCTGCCTTCCGATTTATTTTCGGTAGTTTGGAAGCTTTCATTCGGATCGTTGGAGAAACAGTTCAGGTTCAAACAATCGTTCCAGTCGGCGCGACCGCTCAATGGCAAACCGTGAGGTCCGAGGTTGTTTACCACATGATCGAACGAAACGGTGAGGTGATGGAAAAGTGATACTTCCGAACCAGCTTCATTATCGAACGGAACCGGTTCATCCAGAATAGTGAAATCGCCCGATTCTTTGATATAAGCGGTTGTTCCAAGGATCAGCCACATTGGGTCATCGTTGAAACCTTGTCCGATTTCGTTGTTGCCTTTTTTGGTCAAGGGTTGATATTGGTGATAGCAACCGCCGTCGGGAAATTGCGTGGAAGCAATATCGATGATACGTTCGCGGGCGCGTTCGGGAATCTGGTGTACAAAACCCACGAGATCCTGATTGGAATCGCGGAATCCCATGCCGCGTCCGATGCCGCTTTCGAAGAACGAAGCCGAACGCGAGAAACAGAAAGTAATCATACATTGGTACTGATTCCAGATATTCACCATACGATCCAGTTTTTCTTCGCTGGTTTTGACGGTAAATACATTCAATAAGTTATCCCAATAAGACTTCAATTCAGCCAGGGCATCATCCACTTTTTCAACAGTATCGAAACGTGCAATAGTAGCTTTTGCTTTTGTTTTATTGATAATATTTTTGCTTTCCCATTTCTCGTCTTGTGCATTTTCAACATAACCCAACACATACACCAAATCCTTCGATTCGCCGGGTTGCAAGGTCACTTCCACATAATGCGAAGCGATAGGCGACCAACCATGGGCTTCGGAGTTGCGCGGTGCACCTTCGAGTACGGTTTGTGGTTCGTCGAATCCGTTGTACAGGCCAAAGAAAGTTTCACGGTCGGTGTCAAAGCCCTGCATTGGTTCGTTTACCGAGTAATATGCAAAATGGTCGCGACGTTCTTTGTATTCTGTTTTGTGATAAATAACCGAATCTTCAATTTCCACTTCACCGGTAGAGAAGTTGCGTTGGAAATTTTCCATATCGGTGGCTGCATTCCACAAACACCATTCTACAAAAGAGAAAATCTTCAGCGTTTTTACTTCGTTGGTGGTATTGCGCAAAGTTAGTTTTTGTACTTCGGCCCATGTTTTCAATGGCACAAAATACAAAGCCTCTGCCTCCACCCCATTTTTCACCCCTTTGATGGAAGTGTAATTCATGCCGTGACGACATTCGTAGCTGTCAAGCTCCGTTTTGCATGGTTTCCAACCCGGACTCCACACCGATGCTCCATCGTTGATGTAGAAATATTTTCCACCACTATCCATTGGCACATTGTTGTAGCGATAGCGTGTGATGCGACGGAATTTGGCATCTTTATAAAAAGAATATCCTCCACCCGTATTGGAAATTAGACTAAAAAAATCCTCATTGCCCAGGTAATTAATCCATGGCCAGGGCGTGCGAGGATTGGTAATGACGTATTCACGTCTATTGTCGTCGAAATGTCCGTATTTCATTTTCTATATTGAAAAATCCTTACTCTCCTTTTCGGAGGAGAGCAAGGGAAGTTATTATTTGTTATGCTTTTGAATTCGCTCTTTTTACTTCTAGTTGTTCCGAAATTTCTTTCACTTTTTTATCGGAAAGCGGATAAAACAACATTCCTACAAAAGCCAACACGCAACATACAGCCGGCATTAAGCTAATCATAATCTGTTCACCAAAAAGAGTTTCAGGGCTCTGTTGTAATGCATCCGGAGCGTATTTGAACACAGCCAAAATCCAGCCACTCATAGCCGAACCTAATGCCCAACCTAATTTCTGCGACATAGAAGAAGAAGAAAAAATCAAACCTGTGGCGCGACGTCCTGTCTTCAATTCCTGATGATCCACAATATCGGCAAACATAGACCATAACAATGGTAACACATAACCGGCAAACAGCGAAATAATGAATTGGAAGGCAAGAATCCAGGTAATATCGTTAGGAATAAAATAAAAGCCTGTGCTGAGTATTCCGGCAATCAAAATAGCAATCATATACGTTCTTTTCTTTCCGTATTTGGCCGAAATAGATGGTGCAAGCATCACGCCTATCAGGTTAGCTGCCTGTCCGACAAGAAAATAAATTGTAGTCATATCCCAACCTGTTCCTGTCATTCTATAGTCAACCTTAACAAAATCTCTGAAATAGTAAATAGCCACACTGTCGCGAATAGCGTTGAAAAGCAATGCAGCCAGCCCTGTCGCTACTAAAATCCACCAGGGAGCATTGTGAAACAGATTTTTCAAATCCTGTTTAACCGATACATTCTCTTCGCTCTCAATTTGTGTTACACGTTCTTTAGTCCAACTGAAACACAGCAAAAACAGGACAACACAGATGATTCCTATCGCTCCTACTCCCATTACCCAACCTACAGGAGATGTGCTGATACCAGTGTTTGTGGTTGAAACCAGTGTTTCTGTTCCGAATGTTTTTGAAAAAAAGTCAATCATCGGTTGCAACAACATGAAGGTAACAAAGCTACCAACGAAAGCAAACGACATGCGATAAGAAGACAATGAATTTCTTTCTTTTGGATCGGAAGAAATGGCTCCCAACAAAGATGCATAAGGAACATTGATCAATGAATACACAATCATCATCAACGAGTAGGTAACATATGCATACACAAGCTTGGCTGTTTGACCAAAATCAGGAGCAAAGAAAGTAATGGCACCCATCACCGCAAATGGGATGGCAAACCACAATAAATACGGGCGGTATTTTCCGTAACGGCTTTTGGTACGGTCGCTGATAATTCCAACAAAAACATCGAAGAAAGAATCCCACAAACGCGCCACCAAAAACATCGTTCCGGCAGCCGCAGCTGTAATTCCGAATACATCGGTATAAAAAAACAAAGAATACATTCCGAAAATCTTCCAAAACATGGAAGATGCGGCATCGCCAAAACCGTAACCGATTTTTTCTTTTAAACTGATTTTTTGAAGATTCATTTTTAATAATTGTGATTTTTATATGATTAGACATTTTTACGCTTCTGAGGCGTTTCTTTCATTCCTTCTTTCGAAATCGGAAAAAAAGCTTCACTCAATGCAAAGTTATTGTTTTTATAAGGCGGCAATAGTAATTAAATGTTTCTAAACCGAAGACTATTTTCGAGAGCGAACAGGTTTTTTCGCAACCCTCAGCGCTAACACATCGTGACCAGGCAATGTTACTGTCAGGGCTTTTTTAGTATCAGCTATTATTTTTTTCGCCCACAAATCCCGGAACAAATATAGTTCTTTTCCTGTAGTATCCACCATTTTGCCTGATAATTCATCGGTTACAGAAAAAACCTTCCAATCCTGAGTAATTGTTTTAGGCCTTACACTACGGTTGAGATATACCACTGCCCATTCGTCGTTCTCAAGCGGCTTGATCCATGTTTCCACACTGTCATTTACGGCATAACGAAATGCCTGTATACCGAGGGAATCCTGATTAAGTGCAATCACCTCTTTGTTGGTCAATACGTTCAGCGTTTCGGCAGGGATATTGCGCAAATCGTTGCCAGCCATCAAAGGAGCATTGATCATGGCCCACATTGTAAAATGAGCCCGTTGTTCGTTGAGAGGCATACCGTTTCCTATCTGCATCATGTCCGGATCGTTCCAATGTCCGGGACCTGAATACTGGCGTAATCCATCCTGCATATCGAGAATTTGCATCACACCCCAGGCTGTCCACGAACCGTGATTATACACACAATCGTAACAATTATGAATATCGCCTGTTGTTCTCCACAAATGGCCTACCTCTTTGGCCCAAAGCCAGGGTTTGTTGCCACCCCATTCGCACAAACTGAACACAATCGGACGTCCGGCCTGTTTCAATGCCTGACTCATGGTTCTGTAAGCTCCCTGTGCATTCAGATGTTCGGTATAACACCAGTCATATTTCAGATAATCAACGCCCCATTTGGCATACATCAACGCATCCTGATATTCGTATCCACGACTACCCGGGCGACCGCCACAGGTTTTATCGCCGGCGCATGAGTAAAGACCGAATTTCAGACCTTTGGAATGCACATAGTCGGCAAGGGCCTTGATGCCAGAAGGAAAACGCTCGGGATCGGCTACAATAAAGCCAAGCGAATCACGACCAATCTGCCAGCAATCGTCAATCACCACATATTCATATCCGGCATCCTTCATGCCCGAAGCTACCATAGCATCGGCTGTTTCCTTTATCAAATCTTCGCTCACATTGCAGGCAAATTTGTTCCAGCTATTCCAGCCCATAGGTGGCGTTTGGACCAGCCCTTCGAATTTTTGGGCTGACAAGCCTATTGAGCATAGAAAAAATGCAACTGTAAAATAAAATTTCAATGTTTTCATGAATCTCCAGTTATAATTTATTTGTGTTTAATCGTATGATATATTGCGTATTCCTTTGATGTTGTTCTCAATGGAATGATCGTAGAATAGCTTTTTCAGTTCCTCTAGCTTCAGATTTTCGACGGGTTGAAAATGTGCTGAGTTCACATAATGGATCAACGCATTGTACAATTGCTTGTTCTCTTTATAATGCAGCTGATTTTTAAGGTCGGACATGCACACAAAAAGACTTCCAGAGCCTACTTTACATTCGAACATAAATCCAAGATGATGTACCCGTTCCACATTATCAATCGTTTCCACTATCGGGTGAATTTTGGCCGACAAAGCATCCAATATCAATGGGTTTGAGTTTTTCACTACAGGCCACCATTGCCAGTTACTGTGCATTTCAGTAGGAAATTCGTCGAACAAAGGATGTTTGGCATCAATCAGCAAACCCATCGTCCCCGGAGAAACAGGTTTTTTAGCGTTTTCGGAGATAGATTTAAACATCGAGTAATTCCAATAATCGGAAGTGAAAAGCCCGCCTATCGTTTGTTGGGTATAAGCGTTTTTGTCGGGCATCAGAATGGCTTTACCGCCAGCTAAAAGATAATTTTCAAACTCCTCGCTGTATTGGCTGAATAATTTCACATCGTTATTCAGTACAGCTAAGGCTTTAATATCCGGATAAATCCAAAGCGAATAAGAATTCCTGTAACGGGTACCTGCAATGGAGATATTCAGTTTACAAGCAAGCGCTTTATCGGTGGACGGCAAAACAATATTGAGAACCTCAGCCTCACTCAAAATGCCAGCAGGCGCATTTAAACGAAATGAACCGCTACTGAGTATTGCTCCTTTCTCCGAATTCAAGCTCCAGTTTAAGGTGGCGTTTTTAAGGTCAGTAGCTGAATTGTTTGAAATTTTAATACTACTTTTCAGCTCGCTACCTGCAAAATAAGTATAACTATCGGCCAACCAGAGCGGCACCACATCATCGTTCCACGACCGGAATTCTTCCGCACTAATAATTCCTTTGCTTTGCATCAACGCATTCAGAATGCCGACAACGGCTGTTCCCTGGCCGGGAAAATCCTGTAAATCGAGCATCTGAAAACCTGCCAACGATGAAGTTCTGCGCATCATTTCCAAATCGGCTTTATAGCACAGCAAGCTTAAAGCAGCCGTAGCATCAAAGTATTTTTTATAATTTTCCTTTCCTAATTTATTTTCTACTCTTTCGATGAACAGTTCTAAGTTTCGCGGACGCAATACTCCTGTGTAAGCTTTGAGCTCATCTACAGAAGGGAACATCTGAAACTGACCTGTTTCATGCGAAATGACCGGCTTAGTAGTTCTGTTGACTCCTTTCGAAAAATCCATTGAGGTATTCGGGTAAGTAGCATTCAAAATTCCACCATCAATGGCATCGGTAAACGAAAACGAAGCACGCACATGCGGTTCAAAAAGAGCATCATTCTCACCACCCACGCGACAGGTCACCATATAGTCCTCGCCTGCCTGCTCTCCTTTCCATCCAAGGTGATAGTTAGAACCCAAAGCATAAAGCGGTCGATCATCATAAGCTCTGAAAAGATGCGTAAAATACTGTAAACCTGAAATATCTCCCCAAAGCTCGTTGCCTGTGGAAAACATCACAAACGAAGGATGATTCGCATAAGCATCAAGCAACGCCTTCCCTTCCGCAGCAAGAAACTGTGTCACAGGATGGCTGGGTTGATTTTCTATGAGCCCCCAATAAGGAAGCTCGGGTTGAAGATAAACTCCCATCAAATCGGCGGCCTCGAAAGCTGCTTCGGGCGGACACCAGGAATGAAACCGAACATGGTTGAAGCCATATTCTTTTAGTGTTTTATAATATTTCAACCACTCATTGAGCTCCATTGGAGCATATCCTGTAAGTGGGAAAACACAAGCATCATGCCGGCCCCGAAGGAAAGTTTTATTCCCATTAATGACAAAAGACTTGCCTGTTGTTTTGAATTCGCGCAAGCCAAAAACACTTTGCTGCGCATCGATTTTTTTCCCGTTTTGAAAAATATCTATCTGTAACTGATAAAGCGCCGGCGAGTATTCACTCCACAATTTTGCATTTTCCCCCAAAGAATAAGTAAGTTGTAACTGATTCTCTCCTTTTTTCAGCAGAACATTCTTTCGAAGTTTTTTCGAAACTTTTGGCGTATTTTTATCCGGCAAAAAAGCAGAAATCTCTACTTTCACACTTCGATCATTTTCACTTTTATTGGAAATCAACAAGTCGATATGAACCGCTTTTTCTGCCACATCAGGTTTTGTTTTAATTCTGTCAATAGACAAAGCTGGTTTTGATTGCAATTGTATTTTTCCCAACAAACCGTTCCAGTTGGTTTGCGTATCGTCGCTCCACATGTGCGACGAACTTATTTCGCGCGGAAGTCCACAATCGGGACCATTGTCTACCAAAACGCAAATACTGTGTTGTCCCGGCGTCAGAAACTGAGTGACAGTATAAACTTGTGGAGAAGTAATCAGCCTATTGCTACCCACCAACCGACCATCAATCCACACATGTGTCGGGCGGGTGCGTTCGATGAAAAATTCAATTTCACAGTTTTTCCAGTTTTGCGGAATAAAAAGCTCTTTGCGGTACCAGGCTTTACCATAAAACGAATACCTGCGTTGCATATGACTTGTCAGATACGTTTCAGTAGCTTTATTGCCTTTCTGTCTTTCATCCAGCGATGCCGGAAGTTGAATTGTATCGTTAAACCGGATTTTATTTACATCAGTAGCATAAATGTTTTCAGTATCCAGAAAAAGCTGCCATTCACCACTTAACGAGATGACTTCCCTGCCTTCAGCGTAGGCTGAAAGCAGGAAGCACAACATCAATGAAAAGCTGATTTTCTTTATATACCCAAACATAAAAAGCAAGCCTTAATATCCGATTTTTTTATTGTTTGCAATCAAAGATTTAATGGCCTCAACGGATTTTGCCGAACGATAACCATCAGCCGGCGTATTCAGCACATAATCGAGTAATTTATCAATTGTAGAAGTAGCTACGTGCATGCGCGTATCCGATGAAGCATAATAGATAAATACTTTCCCATCCTCGTCGGCAATCCAACCGTTGCTGAACAGCACATTGGATACATCGCCTACACGTTCCTCGCCCTGCGGAGCCATAAAAAATCCGGCAGGCTCGGCAATTAGTTTTTCAGGGTTCTTCAAGTCGGTAATATAGAGATACAGCACATAACGCAGTCCGGCAGCACAATTGCGCACACCATGAGCCAAATGCAACCAACCTTTATCAGTTTTGATAGGATGTGGACCTTCGCCATTTTTCAATTCTTTGATCGTATGGTAGTAGCGATGATTAATAATTTTTTCATCCTTCACTTCGGCATTTGTGATATCATCCACCAATCCCCAGCCAATGCCACCGCCGCTACCGGTATCAATAAATCCATCCTGCGGACGTGTGTACAATGCATATTTACCTTCCACAAATTCAGGGTGAAGTACCACATTGCGTTGCTGGCTTTTTGTTTTCAAATCGGGCAAACGCTCCCATGTCAATAAATCTTTGGTGCGTACAATGCCGGCTGCTGCCACTGCCGACGACAAATCGCCTGCCGGAGCATTCGGGTCTTTGCGTTCGCTACAGAAAACACCGTAAATCCAACCATCTTCGTGAGCCGTCAGGCGCATATCGTACACATTGGTATCCGGATCTTCAGTTTCGGGTAAAGTGACAGGTTCGTCCCAAAAACGGAAATTATCCACACCATTTTCGCTCTCGGCAATGGCAAAAAACGATTTACGGTCGTTGCCTTCGACACGCACCGCCAGCAAATACTTACCGTTCCATTTGATTGCGCCTGAATTGAGCGTGGCATTTACGCCTATTCGCTCCATCAGATATGGATTTGTTTCCGGATTGAAATCGTAGCGCCAGTGCAGGGGAGCATGCTCAGCTGTTAGTATTGGATTTACGTAACGGTCGTAAATACCATTTCCGTTCAACACTTTTTCATTCTTTCTACTCAATAACTCCTCGTGTTTTGCTTTGAGATTGTTCAAAGCATTTTTGAATTCATTCATTTTTATATTGATAAGTATTTATTTTATTGGAATATACATTGGGGGAATCTCGGTGTTCAACAAAATTTTCGGACTATCGGTGAATTTTCTAAAATCATCTGCCGATGAATGTCCGGGATAAGGTGCGTAAAAATGCTTAGGCTTATCGAATGCATTTCTCCAAAGCAACACATAACTAATGTTGAAAGACTCGATCGTTGGTAAAACAATATTTGTAAAATAATCGGCTACCGGGATGGACTCCATACCTGTTTCAGCTAAAATCGGAATCTTATTTTTTAACTTAGCATAATCGGTTACCACTTTTAAACCTGCTGTAACTTCTTTTTTATATCTTTCGATGGATGATTTGTCTGAACTACAATAATTATCGAAACCCACAATGTCCACCCATTCGTCGCCGGGATAGCGGCTCAGAAACTCAGCTTCGGTGGTGATACCTGCTGGCGAAAATGCATACAAAATATTGTGTACCTGTCTTGTATCGCGTAAATATCTTACAGTCATTCGATACAATTCATTGTATTCTTCGGGCGTACATTGTTTGTTGCCCCACCAGAACCAACCGCCTGTATGCTCGTGATACATGCGGAAAATCACGGGAATCAGTTCGCCTTTACTATCTTTCAGATCAAGAAAGAAGCCGGCCACTTTGTCGAGATAAGCAATAAATCCTTTGTGATGAATTCCTCCGGGTAAAATACTGCGTACAACAGTATCCTGCGCACAATCCCAGGCTGTTTTTCCTGTAGCAATATTGTCGCCGTGCCAGCTGATGGTGTTGATGCCACCCCGTTCGTACACTTCGCGTATCAGGCGTTTCATGTCACTAAAATAAATGGAGTCGAGGTTATAATCGGCACCAATTTCGATATGACCAATTTCCCAACCCGTAACGGCAGGATAATCACCGGCAGTTTCCTTCACGTCCGAACGACCTTTTTCGCCATACCAGCTGTGTCCGTAAGCCGGATCGTCCTGATGACCCAACATAATGCCTTTTCCAATATTATTTTTCATATGCAGGAACAAAGCACGCGTTTTCTCTGTAGCGTTCATGTCGGCAATCACAGGTTTATTTTGTATTTTGGAAGCGTATTTCTTCACGAGTTTCACAGTGGCATCTGTATCGAAAACTGCATTCAAACCCTGTTCTTCCTGAGCCGGATCCCCCAAATAGTCATCTCCTTTTCCCCAAAAAACATGCTGAGGATTCGGGCGACCAAAACCACCCCAGGCCCAGAAATTACAACCGGCCAACACATCTTTTTCCAGCGAAGCCGTTAGTATTTTTTCAAAAACAGCAGTGTAATACTTGTCGCGCAATGAAGTTGAATCCTTTAAATTATATTCATGATGATCACGAGGAAAACCAAATTCTTCTAAAACAATTGGTTTTTTAAGTTTTCGGGCAACAGCAATATGATTGTTCATGTATTCGGCTGTTTTATCGATGCTGTTTTGCAGTGTTCCGGGCATATCCTTCACATCCAACCAACTCCAGTTTTTGGGCCATATATGCATGGTGAGGTAATCGATGTTGGTATCGGCATGGATTTGCTCAAACAAATCCATATCCATCTCACAACCCCATTGACCTTCGGAGCCGATAGAAACCATGTGATTTTTATCCAACGACTTAATATAAGCAGAAATATCTTTCAACCAGGCTGCGAAAGGTGCTTTGTTTTCGTCCGAAAATGCCCGTGGCTCGTTACCGATTTGCCATGAAAAAATAGCAGGATCCTCAACATAGCGCTTTCCTGTGTATCTGTTGGTACGGGTCATTACGTTTTTGATATGATTTTTCAGCAACTCTTTACATTCGGAACAAGTGGCGTATTGTTTTACATATTCCATGTAAGCCGGCCAACCATCCACCGAAGGAACCGGATTTTTGCCCTTTCCTACCCAGTTGAGGTACTGACTGTAGCCGCCCGACCATTCCCACGAATTAGTGAAATAAAGAACCGCTTTCATGCCACGTTTACCAATTTCGGCCATAAAAAAATCAAGTCCATCGAAAATGTTATCGTTGTACACACCCGGTTTCAGCTGCAAAGTGGGCTCCACTTTGGATGGAACTCCGTTTTCGCCGTCGGCGCCAATCAATACACGCAGGTTGGTGATGCCATTGGCATTCATAAAATCAAGTTCGCGTATCAGCCGGTCGCGATCGCCACCTTGCCCTGTTGAGCCAAGTATAGCGCCATACCAAAAATTGGTTCCAATGAAATAATAAGGCTGATTGTTCACTACAAACTGATTGTCTTTCATTTGAGCAAAGTTATAAGTGGTGGTTGCTTTCATAGCTGTTGTTATTTTTGGCGAACAAGCTACCGAGAACAACAAAATACCCACTATAGCCTGAAGTTGCAGGAAACTATTTATGTTTTTTATCTTCATAATTTTAGCTTTAATACTTAAAAACATCCTGTCACTTCAAATTAAATCTTTCTTTCTGATCGCCAATTTTCACTTCAAATTCACCCGGTTCGGCAATTGTTTTATTGTCAATATTCACAAACGACAATTCTTTTTTTGTCAACGTAAAGCTGACTGTTTTCGATTCGCCGGGTTGCAGGCTGATTTTGTCGAATCCTTTCAGGCGTTTCATGTCCGGTGCCAGCGACGCATACAAATCGGACAGGTAAAGCAAAACAGCTTCTTTTCCTTCGCGAACGCCGGTGTTTGTCACTGTTACCGAGACTGTAAGGTTTTCGTCGGCTGTAATTTCTTTTTTCGAAAGTTTGAGATCGCTGTATTTAAATGCAGTATAGCTCAGTCCATGACCAAATTCGTACATGGGCGAATAATCCGATTCGTAATTGTACATGCCCTCATCTTTCACTTGTTCCTCGGAATATTTGTGCCAGTAATTGATTAGCGAATGCACCATTCGGGGATAAGTGTAAGGCAATTTTCCGCTTGGATTCACATCGCCGAATAAAATATCGGCTAACGCGTCGCCTCCGAAATTTCCGGGCAAATAAGTTAAAACGGTGGCAGCCACCTTATCGTCGATTTTACTGTAAATGCGTGGACGACCTTCGTTCAACACCAGAATAATTGGTTTTCCTGTAGAAGCCAGTTCGTTGGCCAACTTCATTTGCAGATCGGACAAAGTCAGATCGTGTGTGTCGCCGGGTTTCTCAGTGTAGGTATTTTCGCCCAGACAAAGCACTATATAATCTGCTTTTTTTGCCTTTTTTACAACTTCTTTTATGTTCACTTCTTTTTCTTCCCAGTACTTTCCGCCTTCCACATAGCTAACTCCGGGAGCGTAGCTTACATTTTTTTCGCCCACTTCATTGCGGATCGCTTCGAAAATCGTATTGTATTTTTCGGTAAATTGCTCGGCTTTATCGCCCAACCACGAATAAGACCAACCCCCATTGAGTGTTCGCATCGAATTGGCATTCGGGCCGCACACCAGCACTTTTTTGTTTTTCGAAAGAGGAAGAATATTGTTTGTGTTTTTCAACAAAGTAATAGCTTCTGTTGCAGTATTGTATGCCGATTTTTCGAATTCTGCCGAACCGAAAAGCGGATAATCTTCTGATTTATCGTAAGGATTATCGAAAAGATTGAGTTCGAACTTCATTTTCAAAATCCGTCGAACAGCATCGTCGATGCGTTCCATCGACACAGCACCTTCGCCTACAAGCGCTATCAGATCATCGCAAAACCTGAAATTATACGGAATCATGGCCATATCGACACCTGCATTCACCGCCAAACGAACGGCATCTTTGGAGGAAGTAGCAAAACGGTCGCGGGTGTAGAGTTTTTCTATGTCCATCCAGTCGGTAACAATCACACCTCTGAAACCCAATTCCTTTTTCAGTAAATCGGTCATCAGAAAATGACTGGCATGTACCGGAATTCCATTCACCAAACCCGAATTCACCATCACCGAGCCTACACCTGCTTCAACAGCAGCCTGAAACGCCGGTAAATGGTATTCGCGGAGCGTATTTTCAGAAATAATAGCGGGCGTACGGTCTTTTCCCGAAACGGGAGCCGAATAGCCCAGAAAATGTTTGGCACAAGCCACAACATGGAATTTGTCGATATTATCAGCATATGCTCCCTGATAGCCTCGGGTAATTTGGGTGGCAAGTTCAGAAGCCAGGTAAGGATCTTCGCCGAAAGTTTCCCATAAACGTGGCCATCGGGCATCGAGGCCAAGGTCAAGCACCGGCGAAAAATTCCAGGGCAATGAACCTGCACGCGATTCGTAAGCAGTAATTTCGGCAGCGCGATGAACGAGTGAACGATTAAATGTAGCAGCTTGCGCAATTTGTTGCGGAAACAATGTCGATTTATCGGTATAAGTCACCCCATGAATGGCATCCACGCCATACACCAACGGAATTTTTAGTTTTGTTTTCTGCGTATATGTCTGTAGTGTTTTTACCAAGGCGCTCCACTCCTCTTTGCTGTGCGCCACATTGTTCCATGTATTCAGCACCGACCCTATTTTATAATTTACAATTCCCTGCTGAAGCATTTCTTCGTTCAGCTTCCAGGTTTTATTGTCCATCAAAATGTCAACAGTTACCTGCGCCATTTGTCCCACTTTTTCTTCGAGGGTCATTTGTTGTAATAGCGCTTCTACTTTTGCATCGTGCTGAGCGCTTAGCGAAAGTACTATCGTGGATAAACCAAGGGTCAGCATGTGTTTTACTCTTCTCATTTTAATATATATAGCTTTATTGTTTTTCTTTTTTCAATTCATTTCTTTTCAAAAAAAATACGGCAAAAAAATGACTTTATTTATAAATACCTTTTAAATCGTTTTCAAAAAGCGTATACGCTTCATTATAAAATTTCAAAAAATCGGGGACAGAGGCATGACCCGGATAAGGCGCATAAAAATGATGTTTCATGCGGTTGTCGTTTCGCCACAGCATAACGTAAGCTATTTTCGAGCCTTCGTATTGCAACACCGGCATCAATTTTTTTGTAAACCAGCTACTATCCGGTATCGATTCCAAACCTGTTTCGGTCATTGCTGCAATTTTTCCTTTCTGCTGTGCCAAATCCGAGACAATTTTTATTTTTTTTCCTGCCAAAACCTGATCATTAGCGCCATCGGGTCTAAAATCCCAGTAATTATCCATTCCCACTACATCCACATAGTTATCGCCCGGGTAATCAATCAAATACTCTTCGCGCGTGAAAAACTTACAATCGGGAGAAAATGCATAAAGGAAATTATGAACCTCTAAATTATCCCTGAGATATTCAACAGTAAATCGCCACAGCGCTATAAACTCTTCGGGAGTTCGGTGTGGCCTTCCCCACCAAAACCAACCGCCTTCCATTTCGTGAAAAGGCCTGAAAATAATCGGAACCAGTTTACCATCGGCACCAATACATGCTTTTGCCATATCGGCAATTTGTTGTAAATTATAAAGATACTTTTCGTGCACTTTTCCACCCGGAAGCAATTCCTTCACTGTATTTACAACTGCTTTCGTCGTATCTACCCATGCCGATTCGCCATTCAACGGATTATCGGAATGCCAACACATTGTCACCACTCCACCGCGGTTATAGGTTTCGATGATCTGTTTTTGCAGCAATTCAGATCTGTCCTTAGTCATATCCGAAGGCTTATTTGTAATCAAAGCAAAATCAAAACCAATAAGCGCAGGATGCGATCCGGTTACATCTTTTATGTCCGAACGCTGTGCATCGCCCCACCAGTTGTGCCCATACATGGTGGCATCGTGGTGACCTACGAGGATTTTATTCTCCTGTAGCTTTTTCAGGTTCGCAAACAGCGCTTTTGTCTCCGCTGTGGCTTTTTCATCGACAGTTTGAGCGCCGGAGACAGCGCACACCACCGAAAGAAAAAGAGCCAGCAGAATGATTTTGTTTTTTGATAAAGTCCCCATCGTTTTTACCAATTGTCTGTTCTGAAAGGAATCAGCGGCAAACCATTTACATCGAAGATATCGGGCATGGCATCGCTTGTAAAGCAGTAACGAACAGCCACCGGTGTTTTCACTTCTTTGCTCGAAACTGTAATCGAACCATCTTTTTCAATTTTTGCTACCGCAGGATAAAACTGCATATCATCGCCTGCTACCTGAAAGTTAGCCGGAGCTTTTGCTTTCGAACTTAGTTTGCCGATGGATTGAACTCTAATATTTACTTTATTTTTTTTGATTGTTGAACTTTGGTATTTAGGAAAATAAGGTTGTAAACCCTCTACTCCGTAATGTTCTTTCAAAGCCATATTTACTAATCGGTTTCCTACTTCTTTTTTTATCCGGGGATGAATGTCGCTGATATTATCCACTAAATCTCCAACCGAAATCATTCCGGTTTTAGGTAGCGAAAGCACAGATGCCTGTTGTTCGCGCAGGTAGGCAGCACTGTTTTTCCAATAGCCGTTCCATGGAGCAATTTGTACGAAATAGAAAGGAAAATCAGCATTAAAAGCCTTGCGCCAACCGTTTATCATGCCGGCAAATAATTTTCCGTAAGCTTCAGGTTCGCCTGTATTGGCTTCGCCCTGATACCAGATAGCACCTGCAATTTTGTAATTCACAAGCGGATGCAACATAGAGTTATAAATAACCGAGGGTTCTACCGGCGCCCAATTCACGGGGTTGGTGTTATCGGCAAGTTTCTTTAATTCAGCATCCTGCTTGTACACCTCATCCGGCGTCCAGGCCTGCACACAGGTACCACCCCAGTACGAAGCAATCAGCCCCACAGGAACTTTCATTGTTTGGTTTATTTTTTTCCCAAAGAAATAAGCTGCCACACTCATCGATGGAGTTGTTTCGGGCGAACTTACTTTCCATTCGCCATCCGAATTTTCTTTGGGAAAGATGCTATAGGTGTGTGCCAATTGGAAAAAGCGCAGTTCGTTGTTCGCCGAATTGGCAACCTCATCGCCCACATCGATTGGTTTCGATTCCCAATTGAAAGCATATTCCATGTTCGACTGCCCGGAACAAAGCCACACTTCACCAATCATAATATCTTCGATCACCACTTTTTGTGTACTGCTGATAAAAGTAATTGTATAAGGGCCACCGGCTTTGGGTGTCCGTACTTTTGTTTCCCAGGTCCAGTCTTTACGGGGTTCAGCTTTTACAGTATCGGTAGGATTCCAGCTACAGCTTATTTTCACAGTACTTCCGCTCTGTGCCCATCCCCACAACTTCACGTCGGCCGATTGCTGAAAAACAGCATGATCACTGATGATGGCCGGCAAACGAAAAGCCCATTGTGCTGATGCATTGAGAACAACACATAAAAAAATTGGTAGTAGTAACTTTTTCATTTTGAAATTATTTTATTGTATTTACATTACGATTATTTTAAACTGCGAAACTTTATCGGATACGGCTACCCGACAAATATAGACTCCCTGCTTTATTCCTGCAGCCCTTGTCCAGCGAATGTTGTAATCGCCGGCAGTTTGTTGCTCATCAACGATTGTTTCCAATGTTTGTCCGGATAAACTCAGCAGGCTTATATTCACAGGTTCGCTATCGGTTATTGAGTAACTTATTGTTGCCTGATTGTACACCGGATTTGGAAAAATATTGAATTTCAGATTTCTGGCCTGAATAGTTTCAACATCGGTAAAAGTCGATGTTTCGTACACCTGCGCTGTGTCCTGATTGCACAACTGAATATTATCGAACCAGAATGTTTTACCTGCAAGCGATGCCTGTTCGGCCACAATTTCGAAACGGTCTACGGCTTTCCAGTCGAACAGGCCAGCAGGATTAAACCATGCATTGTCCCACGATCCGCCCTCGGCAAAGCGCGAGAGTGGAAGATACACTTTGTGCCATTTCCCGTCCCACTTTGCTGTGGTTTCGTCCATTGTGAAATTCATTCGCCATGGATGATCGGATGCAGAGGTTTTAGTATCGGTAAAACGCAGGTCGAATTTTGCACCAGGAGTATTTCCCCTTACCAAAAAACTAAGGGCGTAATTCTGGTTTTTGAGTTTTGACAAATCCTTATCGGGCGAAAAATTGAAACCTACAGTGCCATATTGCCCCGAACCACTCCAGGCGAGACAATACTTTCCGTTGTTGGGTTTATCGGTAGCATAAAAGTTGATTGTACCACCGCTTGGATTGCCCGATTCGAGTATTTTTTCGGCAATGTAATCGGTATAAATTGGAAAACCCACCGAATCGGCTCTAAGCGTATAAGTTTGCTGAGTTGGCGCTGTTAACCCCAGCGCATTGATGAGCGGGATGTTCAGGTTGTAATCGAATAATTCGGCCGAGCCTTTTGTAAAAAGTCCGAAACCGCCCTGATAATCCCATGTTGTCCAGGGAATGCCTTTGGCTTCGAGGTATTTCCGCACTTCCTGATACCAATAATTGCGGTCGGCATTGGGACTGTTGGGAATATAAACCCCAAATTCGCCGCAATATACTTTCACGTTTCTGCTTGTTTTAAATGCTGCCGCAATATCAATGAGCGATTTTACTTTGGCCAGTGTACCCTCATTTTTATAATTTGTCAAAGCGCTTGCCACCCATGTTCCGGCAAGGTTAGATGGAGTAGAAGGCATAGTGGATGCATTGTAAGGAAAAGGCACATTGGTCAGCGAAGCCATCGATGGCGAAGGCCACGAAGCACCCTGATGCGTGAACACAAACGGATCGTAGAAGTGGAAAGTGTAAATCAAATTGTTGTCGGTATAAACCGGCAGTGCAGCCAACTCAGTGTAGCTATTGAAACCGGCGCCACCAACTACAAGCGTATGTTTTGTATCCACAGTTCGAATGGCAGTAATAGCAGCCTGCTGAATTTTTCCCCATGCAGCGGTTGTAAGTGTTCCGTTGGGTTCGTTGAGAATTTCGTAAAGAACGTAGTTGGAACGATTTTTATAATGTTCGGCCATTTGCACCCACACTTTTTTCAGCACCGTTTCAAGATTCGCATTTTTACTAGCCAGGTCATCATTCGTGTGATTGTCCAATATCAAATAGATTTGCAATTCCTCAGCCCAGTTCACTGCCTGATCTAAAAATTCATACATCAATGGGTCGATTGTATAATGGGGACTGCCATTTGTCATGTAAAACAGGTTGATAGGCAAACGAATCACATCGCAACCAAGACTTTTGATATTCTGAAAGTCCTTTTTAGTATATTTTGTAAACTGAATTTGCTGAGCGCTGGATGTCTGAAACCAACCCGTAAGATTTACCCCACGATTGAAAGACACCTGCGCCTGAAGCTGAAACGACAGCAGAAGAGAAATAAGGAAGAGGCCTATTTTATTGCCCCCTAACCCACTAAAGGGGGAATTGGAGTTAGCTTTGTTTTGTATGTCTTTCATTTTTATCTTCATTTTTCATTTTTTATCTCATTACTAATATTTCTTTCTCCCCTTTAGGGGCCGGGTTTCTTCTATTTTTCCCCCTTTAGGTGGTTAGGGGGCAGATCCTTTAGGTGCTAGTGGTTCTTTATTTTAAATCAGGCATTTTATCCCGTGTTATCACATAATCGTAGCTAAAGAATTTTTTCCACCAATTAGCTCCGTTGTGTACATCCGAACGGGTATAATCGCCATTCCAGGGCATAAACCACGACCATGTATCGCCATATTCCAACATCAATGCAGGATCGGGCGCTGAGCCACACTCGCTGAGTGTAATTATTTTTTTGCCACCGAAAGTTTCTCTTATTTTGTTGAACGAAATGTACTGCGAACCATGCTGATTTTCGCCCGGATAAATATCCATTCCGATCACATCCACATATTCGTCGCCCGGATACCAATTCATGGCATCGGCAGCCACATCCGAAGTCCAAACCCAGATGAGGTGATTCAATCCATGGTAGTTCACCATTCGGTCGAACATAAGTCGCCACAAGGCCTTACAAGGTTCGGCTCCTTTAGCGCCCCACCAGAACCATTTTCCGGAAGCTTCGTGCAGCGGACGCCAAATGACAGGAATGCCTGCTGTTTTAAATTCTTTTAGATAACCGGCGATCAGATCGATATCCGAAATCATTGCTTTGTATTCGGGCGAATTCACATCGTTTATCTTGCTTACATCAAAGTTGGTGTCGGCAGTGTAAAAGGCGCCCGATTTGGTGAGCGGATCGCGCCAGTGCCACATCAGTCCCACTATGCCGTTGTTGTTCCACCATTCCTGGCCAAGCGTAAAGGGCGCCGTGTATTTCACCCAATTCTGATTCGGCCATGTATGATCAATAAAGTCGAAATTAGTCAATGCCGGCCATTTCCCGGTGCTGGTATAAACCCATGTTGCTTCATCAATATTTGTGCTGTGGTTGGCTGTGGTACCCGATATAATTTTATTTCCGAAGTTAGTTTTCAAAAAGTTATATAAGTTAACTGCCTGCGTTGATGGTTGAGGAGTTACAAGCGACGCAGCAATATTAAACGGAGCAGGACCAACCGCATCGAAGTTCATTTTCAGATAATCGAGTTGGATATAACCCCAGTTTTTCACAAGAGCAATTGTGTGCGAACCGGCAGAAAGCCGCAGCGTTGCCACTTTTTGTTCGGCCCATGCGTTCGATGCCGGAAAACTGATTCCTGCCGCTAATTTTCCATCCACATAAAGATCATTTGTCTTTGCTGAACTTACCTGATAGCGCATCCAAATGTTGTAATATCCGGCCTGAGCAGCCTGCACGGTAAAGCTAACATTCCCTGTATTTGTATTTACATAGCCGGTTCCGCTATATCCGGCCGACGAAGTGACGATGGCTGCATCGCCCGTTAAAGCTGCATTCTCGGCTTCGAACACAGTGCCTGTTTCCGAAATTGCTGCCGCTGTTTTAAAAGTTATGCTGAAAGCCTTTACAAAATTACCTGCAACATCGCTTAATGAATTATCAGCAACGACAAGCGTATATTGAGTATTGGGAATTAATGCTGATGTAGTGATACTAATGCTGCGTGCCGAAGCTGTTGCCTGCACAATTTCATTGTTTAGTTTTATCTGTGCATTGGCAGCCACCACAATTTTTTCGGTAAACTCTAAAGTGATTTTTGTATTGACATCTACATCGATTGATTTATCGGCCGGAGAAGCCGACATAAGTGTTGGAGAAGTGCTGTCGCCCGGCTCTTCAGGAGTGCAGGAAGCAGCTATAAAAACAAGAAAAAAAAACAAGAAAATCCGTATGCTTCGTTGCATTTATTTTGAAATTATAAAAATACCTATTTTAAAACCTTAAAAAACTAACACCCAAGAGAAAAAAACAACTCAAAATGCACAAAGGGAATATGTAAAAGTAGGGAATTATTCCGGAGAATAACTCCCTACTTGTTTAATATAAATTATTTATTTTTTAAAATCCTATCAATTTGAATGGAGATGAGACAGAAGCACTCCCTCCTGAAATTTTTTCAAAACGAACATTGTCAATACACATATTAACATGTTCTCCTGGACCTGTATAAGCCATTCCAAAATCTGAGTCAACATTAGCCACATTTGGAATAACAGTAGTTCCGCCATCTATTATAAAGCTTGTAAGCGGAATTGTAACTGTGTACCAACCACCCTTATTTTGTAATCCATGAATTACTGCCCAGAAGTCACCGTCTGTTCCTTTAAGACGGAGTTTCATATCCCCTGTAACATCTGCCAACACGTTTACATCGAGTTTAACAGCCCATTCATTTACAGTGACACCATCCGTTTTCAAATCATTTCTGCCATTACGCCAGAAGAAACCTGTCCACCATGGATTCATGTCATGGTTAAGTCTGAAATAACTTGATCCATCAAGCGACAAATCTGGGTTGTTTTCTGGAGCACCTTTATCGCCCCACCATGAGCCTCTATTATCGAAATTGAAGAAAACATAAGATGCATCTACAACAGGATCAGTTCCTGAGATATTAAATACCGGAGAAACCACTTCATCGCCATTATAGGCAACTAATTTGAGCGTTACAGCGCCTTTCTTTGCAGTTTCGGGCACATAAACTTCAATCGATGTTTCGGTACGCACTCCATACAGAACAGCTTTTACATTTGGTTGGAAATAAATAGCTTCAACTAAGTGAAGTTTTGTTCCGGTGATTGTCAGTTTTGCTCCCGGTTTCACACTGGCATTTATTCCAGTGATAACAGGTTTATTGGCTGCTTCAATGGCTATCTGAGCAGAAGATGTTACTTCTGTTCCATTCGTTGTGGTCATCACAATGGCTGCTGTACCAACTGCTGCCGGAGGCACGGTAACTGTAAACGAAGTTGCGCTTGCAGGAGTTACATCAACGCTTAATCCGCCCACAAATGTCACCTTACGTACCAAATCCAAATGAGTACCGGTAATTGTAATATCGTTTCCGGCCATCAATGCAAGTGGAGCAATGGAGCTAATGGTTGGTTTTACCAAAGTAATTGCTTCTGTTTCGGCTGTTTTTCCTGAATTAGTAGTAAGGGTCACTTTTCCTTCGGTAGCTGTAAGCGGTACAGTAACTTCGAGTTGAGTAGCCGACTGACTCAGAATAACACCGGTAACATCACCTCCAAAAGTAGCGCCCACTACCAAGTCCAGGTTGGTTCCTGTAATTGTAATTGTTTCGCCATTTTTAACCGGCTTAGGGCTTATGGAAGTCACCGCAGGGCCAACCAGCGACAAAGGAGTAGCAGCGCTCACTTTTACACCCGAGAATGCCACCAACTGAATGCTTCCTTCTTTGGCATGTGTTGGAACAATAGCAGTAATCTGCGTTTTAGCATCGTTCACTGTAAAATTATCAACAGTAATTTCTTCGGAAAAAACCAATGATTTAACCAATTGGAAATTTGTTCCGGTAATTTGCACTTCAGTTCCCGGTTTTACAGGATTTGGAGCTACAGCTGTTACTGCCGGCAATGTTACCTGTACCGGATTGGCCGTATATACCAACACCGGAATTTCGGCGCCGTTCGAAATCATTACCTTACCGGTTTGAGCTTCAACAGGTACTTTTACTTCAATTTTAGCACGTGTCTGGCTTATAAAATTAGCACTCTCAACCACAACGCCATCGCTGAAAATTACCTGAGCTATCAGATTCAGATAATCGCCATTGATAGTGAAAGTGTCGCCTGCTTTTACTGTAGCCGGAGCCACCGATGCTATAGAAATAGGCTCAGAAAAAGTAAGCGGTGTAATTGTTGTGATATCGCCCTGAGGTGTTTTCAACTTCACCTTTCCGGGAGCTGTATTTTGTGGTATCGTAATCACCAATTCGTTGGCAGTTTTTGAAACAAAAGTACTGATTTCGATATTCGGAGACAAAACCACGGCCGTTACCTTGTCCAGATTGGCGCCAATGAATTTCAGTTCACCGCCGCGCAAAGCAGGCGATGGACCAAAAACACTTAATTTCACGGTGGTTAAATCTTCTTCATCTTTATCGCAGGATGTAAAGAGCAATCCACCTATCAATATGCAGGCTACAAAGCTTGCATAAAGGAATTTATTTATATTGTGTCGCATAAATTTATTTTTTATAACTGTTATAACTAATTATTCTGCAGGGACAACACGGATGTTATCAATACAAAGTGTAGGATTACAATCGGCACCCTTGGCCTGTTCGCCACCATGCCACAGAAAGAAAGTAAGACCTCCCCAATTGCCTGCTGAAGCAAGACTTAATCCAACACCCTCATGATTGAATTTAAAATCTTTCAATGGCAATGTTATTGTTTCCCAACCATCGGTTGTGTACGAGCCTGTGGCTTTCCATGGCATCCATAGTCCGCGAGGAGTGGTACCATCAGCCAGATAGCCATTGGTTCCCGAAGTTGACCATGGAGTGAAAATCATTTGCAGCGCACCCGAAGCCCATGCAGTAGGAACATTTATTTCGAACTTAATAACAGCTTCCGCAGGAGCAATACTAAACAAATCGCCTTGTGGGCGTCCATTGGATGTTCCCCAAAGATTAAAGGAGAAAGCATCTTCGTTCCAGGTTGCACTCGGGTCGGCAGTCATTGCACCTTTGAAGCGAACATATTTTCCGGTAATACCAGCCACAGGGTCACTGTCGGAAGTAACTCCGGCACGCCAGCCTCCATTGGCATTGCTATTGTCCCAGTCCAGAATAATACCACGGTTATCGCGGAAATGGAATTTAGAACGGGTAGTTCCGTAACGGCTCGAAACAGCCACCGGGCCTGCTTGAGCGCCTGCAGGTACTTTCACACGAATTTCGTTCAGGTTGTACGAAACAATTTCGGTGGCTTTAATATTCGGTGTAAAAACAACTTCGGGTTGGTTGATACCAGCTACCGAAAGGAAGTAATTTCCACGGATCACCGCCACACCACCTTCGGCCACATACTCACATTTCATCGACGAGAGCAAAGGCGAAGGAACATCAACTCCAAAATCAACTTTTATAGTATCGTTGCTTTTATTGATCAGATACATTTTATTAGTAACAACATTCGGAATTTTTGTAGGTACGCTTGTAATCAACACATTCGACGTAATCAGACTTGAGTTTAAAACCGTTTTCTGATCGTTGAACCACAATTCCTTAACACTTGTAAGATTTTCGCCCACTATAGCTATTGTGTTTCCCATAAACGCATGTGTCACCAGCGAGTCGGCACTCAGCACATCCGGCATACGAACGTACTTAACAACAGGCACACCATCTGTAATAACGTATTCATCCGGATTATCATTACAAGCCGGCAAGAAAACAAGTGCTCCAAGGGTCACGATTGATAATAGAATCTTCGTGAATGATTTATATATATTTTTCATATACTTGCTTTATTATTTTGATTAATAACCAATTGAACTGAAATCGAAGGAAACGGGTTCCTCACTCAAACGTGGATTCGCTGCCAAATCGGTATCGGGAAACGGAATTGTGAATTGGATATTCGACCGAACCACTTTCCACGATCCTAAAGTTACATCCGTAGCTTGCGCTTCTCCTTTAAAATATCCATCAATATTGTTCCAGAAACCACGTTCCTGTGCTGCAATACGGTCTTTAGCTCCTTCGGCATTGTAATAACTCAATCGAACCAAATCGAACCAGTTATCACCTTCGCACGAAAGCTCTTTGCGACGTTCGTTGAAAATATCATCGAAGGTAAGCGATGCTTTAGGCGTAACATTTTTAATACTTCTGCTGCGAACAGCATTAAATGCTGCCAATGCACCGGCATCACTTGTAGAAGCACTATTTCCTAATTTTGCTTCGGCATAAATCAGATATACATCCGCCAGGCGAAGAATGTGAGTTGCCAAAGCTGTAGCCATACGTGCCATACCTTTACCTGAACCAGCGATGTGGTCGGCATTATTTCCTACAATATGCTTAACACAGTTGGAACCGGTAGGACTGCCATAAGTTATATCTCCATTTACCCAGTTATAGGTAAAACCACCTTTATCGGTATAAAAATAATCGTAATGGTCGCCATACATCATCATTGTTGCCTGACGGCGGTCGTCGTTATAAAGACGGGTCTTGCTGACTGCATTTTCGCCGAAGAGGTTATGCAGATCGATAGTAACACCTACCCAGGTTCCCCAGGTATCGGCAAACTCAGAAAAACCATTCAATCCCAAATCAGATTGTAAGGTGTTCTGGCTTGTCCACTGAGCACCTACCGTCCAGCGCCAGGCTATCAGGCTTTCGTCCGAAATATTATTGGTCAAACGGAAGATGTCGGCATAATTAGGCATCAGGTGACGACCGCTTTTCTGAATTACTTCATTCGAATAAAAAGCTGCTTTGTCAAGATCAGCCTGATTGCGTGTTCCACTTTGTCCGTAACCCGATTTAGTAAGATAAACTTTCGAAAGTAAACCCATGGCAGCATATTTATCGATGCGTCCTGGCTGATTTTCAGCAGGTAACAAATCAATTGCTTGTTCGAGTGTTTTTACGATATAAGTATAAACATCCTCAATTTTATTTTTATAAATACTATTGGATTGATTGTCGGAAATCAACTTACTATTGTTGTGAATAATCGGCACTGCACCCCAAATACGTACAAGATAAAAATAAGTCATTGCTTTCCATGTAAGCGCTTCGCCTTTTACTGTATTTAAAGTGGTTGCAGAAACTTTTGGACCTGATTTCAGTTCCAGATTTTCAATCAGCGTATTACAATAAGCATTCACCGACCACAGCGATGCCGATGCATTACGTAAATCATCGTCGCTCGATTTGAGCACAAAAGCCTGATATCCGTTATCAGTTCCGTAGTAAATGTTTCCGGCCAACACGTCTCCGATTTTCACAAAACCGCGTTGAAAATCGTACCAGGGTGAATTGTAAATAGGATTCACTGCCTGGAAACATTGTTCATCCGTTTGGTAAAAACCATCGATGGTGTAATTATCATCGGTAGGACGATTTAAAAAATCCTCGCACGAAGTCATTCCAACCAACATCATAGTGGCAATTGCCAACGATTTAATATTTAGAATTTTCATATTATTTCCTTTCAATTAAAAAATTAGAATGATAAATTAAGGCCGAAAGAGTAAATCTGAGGCGAAGGATAACGTCCGTTATCGAGGCCATACACATTTACACTTGCTGTACTTACCCCTATTTCAGGATCGAAACCTGAATACTTAGTCAAAGTAACAAGGTTCTGAACATTAGCATACACGCGTAAAGTTTCCAAATGCAGTTTGCGTACCAGTTTCTTGTCGAAATTATAACCCAAAACTATGTTCTTAACACGCAAATAAGATCCATCTTCAATGTATCGGTCGGACAAACGGGTGTTGTCGTTAGGGTCGTTCTGAATGGCACGTGGAATAGTAGCATTCGGGTTAGCAACGCGTACATTATCAATATCATCGAACCAGTTATACACTGTTGCGCCGGTTGAATTGGTACGTGGATAAGTAAAACTTTCATTCACCTGTTGTAAACGGGCACGCTCGGTCACCACCGACAACTGGTTGTTCCAGAGCGATTCCATATTATTCAGATTGCGCGACATATAGTTCAATACCTTGTTTCCGTAAGAACCATTGATAAATACCGTAAGATCAATATTTTTATAATTGAAGGTATTGTTCAATCCAAAAGTAAACTTAGGCAGTGGTGAACCTATGTTGGTACGGTCGTATTCGTTGATAATGCCATCGGGTTCTCCGTTAGGTCCGCTTATGTCTTCAAATTTCAGGTCGCCCGGATACACTGTATTGGTACGGCTGAACGATTTTCCATCTGCAGGATATTTTTCGGCTTTCGGCCAGCTTTTTATATCTTCCAAATCCTGATATACACCTGCTACTTTGTAACCGTAATAATTATAAAGCGATTCGCCTACGCGTGAACGTGAAACTACGTCACTCCATTGTCCGTAACCTTCAAGGTATGCTGCATCGGTTCCATCAAGAGCCTCAAGTGTGTTCTTGTTAAACGATACCTGAAGTTCGGTGTCCCATGTAAAATTATTACGTTTGAAATTGTGACTTGTTATTGAAAATTCAATTCCCTTGTTGTCGATAGTTCCAAAGTTTCCACGGGGAGCTGCCAATGCGCTCGAACCGTTTCCACGAGTTCCCATATACGATGGCAACTGCATCTGCATTAACATATCGCGTGATATTTTATCGTATGCGTCTACCGTTAACTCTATTCTGTTATTTATCAGTCCTAAATCAAGACCTATATTGAACTGTTCCTGAGTTTCCCATTTAATGTATGGGTTGGCGATATTGCTCTGGCGATAACCCATTCCCAATCCGGTTTCCATTTTCGAAATAGAAGCACCCCAAGCATAACCACCAATATTTTGGTTACCTGTTTGTCCCCATCCTAAACGGAGTTTACCATTGCTGAAAATACCTTTTACTCCGCTCATAAAATCTTCGTTCGTAAAACGCCATGAACCTGCTACCGAGTGGAAAGGTGCCCAACGGTTTTTAGGACCAAAGTTAGAAGATCCATCGTAACGGAAAGTATAAGTTGCGTAGTATTTATCACTATAACTATATGATCCACGGGCAAAACCAGAAGCCATTGCCGAGCTTCCGAAACCACCACCAATCTGAGGATCGCTTCCTAGGGCAGGATTGTGAATTGTATTATCGGGCAGGTTGGTTGCCGAAATAGATTGATATTCCCATGAGGACTCAGTCATTTCCTGACCCAACATAACATTCATTTTATGCATGTCGAAATCTTTGGCATAAGTAAGGTAGTTTTTCAACTGCCAGAACATTCCCTGATTGTGCTGACGGGCGCTGCTGTTGATAGTACGAGACCAGGTTCCGTAAGTTGCTGTCGGACGGAAACGTTCGGCATCCGAGCCATTGATAGAAACAGCTACATCCGAATGCAGGGTTAATCCTTTTGCCAATGTAATGTCGGCATAGAAATTACCGTTCAGCATCGTACGATTCAAAAGGTTGTCTTCGTCCAAAGCTTTTGCGATAGGATTGATACGTGAAGCAACTCCTTCGCGGCTGATACTTGTGTAATTTCCATCCATATCATAAATAGGCACATCCGGAGTCGATAGTAAAGCGATATTCAAAATACCTTCGTCGCTGTCTACAAGTCCTAAGCGTTCGTTGGTGTTCGAATAATTAATGTTTACACCCAGCTTCAACCATTTTTTCAACTGCGCATCCATGTTGGTACGGAAAGAAACACGGTCGAAAGTAGTTCCGATAACCGTTCCGTCCTGACCAAGATATGAGCCCGAAACATAGTATTTTACAATATCGTTTCCACCCGAAGCACTCACAGTGTGGCTTTGCATTGGAGCAATCTGGAAAACTGCATCCTGCCAGTTGGTTCCATTACCAAGCAACGAAGGATCGCGGAATTCTTCACGAACATCACGACCTGCAGTTTCACTTGCCATCGAATTACTGTATTCGGCAAAATCTCGCAGGTTTAAAACATCGAGACGTTTAGCCTGACGCTGATAGCCATACATTCCTTCGTAAGTAAATTTTGCTTCACCTGCTTTACCGCGTTTGGTGGTGATAAGAATTACACCATTGGACGCTCTGGAACCATAAATGGCGGTTGCAGATGCATCTTTGAGAATTTCCATAGAAAGAATGTCGGAAGGGTTGATTGTAGACAACACTGAAATGGCAGAATTGGAACCATTTCCGAGCGCATCGCCCAAACCGAAAGATGAACCGGAATTGCTTCCGCCACCCACCGGCACTCCGTCGATCACATAAAGTGGTTCGGCTTCGGCATTGATAGTGCTCTGACCACGTACACGAATCGAAACTGCAGAACCTGGCTGACCAGAAGTTTGAACAGCTGTCACACCGGCAACACGACCTTGCAGCGCCTGATCCATATTTGTAATAATAGAACCCTTGAGCTTGTCTTCACCAACAGTCACCGAAGCTCCTGAAAGATCACTTTTGCGCATGGTTCCATAACCTACGGCTACTACCTCGTCCAGCATTTGGGCATCGGACTTCATTTTTACATTTACAACTCTTGTTTTTACAGGAATTTCCTGCTTTTCCATACCAATGTACGAAAAAACAAGAGTGGAACCCTGAGGCACGCTTAAGGAGTATCTCCCATCAATGTCGGTAACTGTACCGCTCGATGTTCCTTTTACCTGAACTGATACACCAACCATCGGACTACCGTCGGCTGCATCAGTTACAACTCCCGAAACAGAAGGGTTCTGCTGTGCAGAAACTAAGTATACTCCAAACAGGAGTAATACTGATAGAAAAAGAATTTTTCTCTTCATGGAATTAGATTTTATAATTTTATGGTTATTTTTTTCGAAATGACACACTTCGACTTTGCAAAATTAGAGCATAGCAAACAAGAAAACACATATTTTTTTATCCATATATAATACTTTTTCTACCTAAATGTGTGAAAATAGACTTAAAATAAACTTAATTCAGGTTTTGACCTATGAAATTCTATCTTAACTGAAAAGACCTACTACCAGCAAACATAAAAATTCGTTTGGAATTTGTCAAATAACAACTCCTTTTTAGGAACAAAAAAACCAGCCGGAAAAAGTTTTTTCCGGCTGGTTGATGAATGTGCGTTGAATAAATTGTAGATATTTACAAATCTTTAATTTTTAATGGATTATAGGATATTCCCCGATCGAATACATCCACCTCTTCCTTTTTCTTCACCCACTTTACAAGTACGTTAGTGATTGGCAACGCCAATATCTCATAACCTGTTTTCATTGCCGTCTGGGTAAGAATCAGTGCTATCAGATCTCCGGTAGAGATAACTCCCGAAAATGCAAGCGTAAAGAAAACAATGGAATCGGCACCTTCGCCCACCAAAGTGGAAACAACAGCCCGCACAGAAAACCCGCGCCCCCGTTGCAATATCTTCATTTTACTCATTACAAAAGCATTAAGAAACGAACCGAACAAAAATGCAACAAAGCTGGAGGCTACTATACGTTCGGTATTGCCGAGTACCAGAGCAAATGCATCCTGATGTGAAAAATTATCCGACCCCGGAACCATGATGCTTAACCTGAATATCACTATGGCCAAAAAATTCATTAGAAATCCGTTCCAGATAATAAGGCGCACTTTCCGATAGCCCCATACTTCGGCAATCAGGTCGTTAATAATATAAGAAATTGGGAAAATGAGCAAACCTGCCGTAGCTTCGACGGGGCCAAATTGAATTAATTTTTGCTCTACAATGTTAGAAACGATGAGGCATACCGTGAACAGCATCCCCAGCACCATAAAGGTGACTGACACTTGTTTTTTCATTTACTCTTGTTTTTTACGTGGTATTCAAGCACACGTTTTTGCAGTTTGTCCGCAAAAAGCGACTGCAAAGATATACAATTGTGTTCAATGATACAAAAAAATGAGGAAAGTGAAATTCGGGGTCATTCCTTTTGTAACAACTTTTTCTATCATCATTTATTCAATACCAACGACGACAGGCGCTCTTCATCTTTCTCATAAATTCATTGGAACAGAACCATTATAAATACAAAAGCGACCCTGCTCACGCAGAATCGCTTTTCATCTAGATCAATAAAAAATGTAAATTATGATTTTTATTTAATGATTAATTCATAAGGCAAACGTGCCTGGATACCGTTAATTTTTTCGATATTTTTGATTTCACGGAAAAGTTTATACTGCTCTCCTAACTGCGCCTTAATAAAACGTGTTTCCATATCTTCGCCGAAACTTTTCATCAACTTTGTTGCAAAATCTTCTTTAACAGGATATTCCTTTACGTTATAGGCTGTAAGCTTGGCTTTGTCGACAGCAATTTGAATGGCTTCGTCAATGCCGCCAATTTTATCAACCAATCCTATTTTCAGCGCATCTTCACCTGTCCATACACGACCTTCGGCTATGGCTTTGATTTGATCAGGAGTCTTTTTTCGTCCGTCGGCACATCGTTTTACAAACAATTCATAACCACGGTTCACGTAATTTTGCATCAAATCACGTTCTTCGGGACGGAATGGACGGTTGATTGAAATAGCATCGCTCAATTTATTTGTTTTCACGCCATCGTATGTCAATCCGATTTTATTATTCAACCCGGCTATATTGGGAATCAATCCGAAAATACCGATAGATCCTGTAATCGTATTGGGTTGTGCTAAAATAACATCGGCCATACACGAAATGTAATATCCTCCGGAAGCAGCATAATCGCCCATCGATACGATAAGTGGTTTTTTAGCTTTCAATTTAGTTAGCGCACGCCAGATCTGTTCCGAACCATAAGCGCTTCCACCCGGCGAACTTACCCTGAAAACAACTGATTTTACAGCATCGTCTTTGGCAACATCGTTAATTGTTTCCACCAATTTATCTGAAATAATTCCTTCGTTACTACCCCCATCAATGGCTCCTACTGCATAAATAACGGCAACTTTACTTTTTTCAAACTTCTTATTGGTTGGTAAATTGTTCATTGCAGTGTGTTTTACCAATTTATAATCAGAAACATAAGAAGTAAGAATGCTATCTACCTCGTCAGCAAAAACAAGCGAATCAACAAGTGAGTATTGTTTTGATTTTTCGGTAGGCTGAAACATCATCATTTGGTCGGCATAAGCATTCAAAGTATCAACAGAGATCTTGCGCGATTCCGAAATCTGATTCAACATTGTTTTCCAAATCGAAGTCATGTAAACAGTTACCTGTTCCCGGTTGGCGTCACTCATTTTGGTTGTAATGTATGGTTCAACGGCCGATTTAAAAGTTCCTACTTTCACCACCTGCATCTCTACCCCTATTTTGTCGAGTGTATTTTTATAAAAAACCAAATCGGCAGCAAGCCCTTTTAGTTCGAGCATTCCCTGAGGGTTGATCAAAATTTTATCGGCTACAGTCACCAGATAATAATTACTTTGTATGTAATTATCGGCATAGGCAACAATAAATTTACCTGTTTTCTTAAAATCAATCAATGCGTCGCGTATTTCTTTTATCGATGCAAAACCGCCATACAGCGTTCCTCCTTTGAGATAAATACCCTTAACATTATCATTGTTTTTTGCTTTCTCAATGTTTGACAAAACGTCATCAAGTCCTATGATTTTTTGTTCGGGCTGGCCAAAGGCTTCGGCCAAAGCGGCTGAAAATGGATCCTCTTCCGAACGATCGACCAACGAACCATTAAGATCGAGCTGATAGATGGAGTTGGACTTCAATTCCGTTACTTTCTCGGCTGATCCTGCAATCGCTCCAATAATTCCGAAGAAAATTAAGGTACCTAATAAAGAAGCTATAATTACACCAACAATGGTAGCAAGCGTGAATTTTAAAAACTGCTTCATAATTTTTATTGTTTTTATTGTTTAAATACTGAAATCGATGACAAAGAAAAACAATTATTTTTGAATAACAAAATATATTTATTGTTTTTCGATAAATAATTAGAAAAAAGATCCAATAAATAAATTGATATAGTTTTTTTTTAATCAATTTCGTATTTACACCGAACATAAAATCGCATTAAATAAAGCTCAGTATTTGTTGCATGATGGTGCTTTTGTCGGCGCCTCCTGCTTTGCGCCACACCACCTGTCCTTTTTTAAAAATCATAAAAGTGGGCACAGCCTGTATTTGATATTGTGCTGCTAAAGTCTGATTTTTATCAACGTCAATTTTCAATACCCTTGCTTTGCCCTGAAGCTCCTTTCCTATCGACTCCACAATCGGGCTCATGGCTTTACAAGGGGCGCACCAGGTGGCATAAAAATCTACTAATACCGGTTTTTCTCCGTTTATAATCTGCTGAAATGTTTCCATAAATTCATTTTTAATTTTGAAAGTGATTAATTCCGAAATGTAATTGTCGGGCAATATAAAAAAAGTCGGAGCACAATTCAATTGAACTCCGACTCAAATTTAAATCAAATTGATCATAACTATTCATTTCTGATTAGCTGATTTCAATCATTCTTGAAGGTTTTGGCTTGGCTTCTTCCTTTTTGGGAATGGAGACAAGCAAAATTCCATTTTCGTAATTTGCCGAAATGCGTTCTCCATCGGCAATCATTGGCAATGTAAACGAACGGCTGAACGACTGATAGCTGAACTCACGTTTAGTAAACACTTCATTTTCTTTTGTTTCGCTTTCAACTTTTTTTTCCGACGAAACAGTAAGTGTGTTATGGTTTAACTCCAGTTTGAAATCGTTTTTATCAAATCCCGGAGCTGCTACCTCTACAGTAAACGCATCCGGATTTTCTTTTATATTTACCGATGGTAATGTTGTATTTGTGTTCGAAAAGTTACGATTGGACCAGTCGAACATCTCGCCGTCAAAAAAACGATCAAACAATGATGGCAATTGATTTGGGTTTTTTACAAATAACATAGCTTTGTCCTCCTATAAATTTTAGTTATACATTAATTTTTAAAATCATATATTCTCCCTTTAGCAAACTCAATACCAATGCCAAACTGCTGTCATTTTGACTATAAAAACCTGATTGCGTGTGACATAATTTCATTTCAGTTGATCAGAAATAATTATTTAATGCAGATAATCAATAGATTTATGTTTATTCGCCTGTTCCCAAAAAAACAGAAAATTTGTCATATTTCGTTCATAAATCATCGGTATATGCCCCCAATACAATGAATTTATTTTGTTTTTAAAGATTAAATATCCAAATATTTATTACATTTGCTATCCTTTTAATACAAAACAAGTTGAATATGAACAAAAAACTATTATTTTTAGTACTTTTTACTGCTGTTTTTCTGAATATTTTTCAGAACACCTATGCCATTAGAGCAATAAAAAATCCAATAACTGTTACACAACCAGATGGATCTACAGTCACAATTCTGCTTCATGGAGATGAGTTTCGTAACTCCAGAACAACAATAGATGGTTATTTGGTGAAGAAAAACTCAAAAGGGTTTTTTACCTATGTAAATACCGATCCTCAGGCAGCAAGCACCGAAACCAATATTATTGCCCGCGATATTACTAAGCGTACTGCCAACGATGTAAATTTTTTAAAAACAATTTCGAAAGCCAATACATTGTCAATATCAAACTCTGCTCCAAGAAAAGCAAAAGCATTTGATACCTCCTTCCGCAGAAATAAAATACAGAAGGCTTTTCCGCTTATCGGCTCACCTAAATCATTGGTTATCCTTGTTAATTTTTCAGACAAAAATTTTGTTACTTCTACACCCCAACTTTCATTCAACAACCTGTTGAATCAGAGCGGTTACAATGTCAATGGAGGCACCGGATCGGCTCGCGACTATTTTATGGCAAGTTCGTACGGCAAATTTGCACCTGAATTTGATGTTGTTGGTCCATACAATCTGCCAAAATCTATAGCCAGTTATGGAGCCAATGATGAAGACGGATATGATATAGATCCTGCAGCTATGGTAGTAGATGCCTGTACTGCTGCAAATGCTGCTGGTCTTGACTTTACCCAATACGACACCGATAACGATGGTGTGCTCGACAATGTATTTGTTTATTATGCAGGCTACAACGAGGCTGAAGGTGCCTCTGAAAACACTGTTTGGCCACATCGCTGGGCTGTATACACGAGCGAAGAAAGTGCAACAAATTATACTTACGACGGCACAATAGCATCAGTAACCTTTGATGGAAAACGCCTCTATGATTATGCTTGTACATCCGAATTAAGTGGCTCTGCTGGAAACAGCATGTGTGGTATTGGTACTTTTTGTCACGAATTTGGACACGTAATCGGCCTGCCCGACTATTATCATACAAATGATAATACAGGTAAAAGTACTTTGGACGAATGGAGCATTATGGATTACGGTGGATATTCTAATGAAGGAAGAACACCTCCATTGTATTCTACTTACGACAGATTTTATTTAGGTTGGTTAACTCCTCAGGAAGTGAATTCTCCGATCGATCTCTCACTTCTTCCAATATATCAGGGAATTACAGAACCTGTAAATACCAATCAACAGGCTTATTTGCTTTCTGCTACTACTCATAATCTGAATGGAGCAAATCCAACTCCTTCTGAATTTTTCATGCTCGAATATCGCAAAAAAACAGGTTGGGATGCATTTTTACCCGGTGAAGGAATGCTCATCTGGCACATCGACTATAATCAAAGTGCCTGGGATAACAACGAACCCAATAATTACTCTGGAACAAAACAAACTGCTACAGACCACATGCGCGTGTATTTACAACCACTGAGTGGCTCTACTACCACACCGGGGGCTGCTTTTACTTCGGGATCTTTTACTCCTACTACATGGTCAGGCACAGACATCAACCGCCCTGTTACAGCGATCACAAAAACAACTAACAATGTAAGCTTTAAACTTATGGGTGGAACGCAAGGACCAACAATCGTGAGCTCAGCTAATCTAACCGATTTTGCCACCACACTTGGTACTCCTGCTGCAGCACAAAGCTTTATTGTGAGTGGAACTACATTAACAAACGATATTTCTATCGCCTTTAATGACCAAAACAACTTCGAGATGAAACTTTCATCGGAAAGCACATGGAGTAAAACACTTACAATACCTCAAGTTGCCGGAATCGTCAACCCTACAACAGTAAATATTCGTTACAATCCAGCTACAGCCGGCACACACAGCGCTGTTGTTACACTGTCAAGCACTGGAGCCACAAGCAAAACCATTAATGTAAATGGTAGTGCATCAATACCATTCGACCCCAATGCAAAAGCCGTTTTCCCTGGTTCGGTTGACAATTTACTTCAGTTCCCTGCCACTACCGTTAGCAAAACAAGAACTAAGGTTTTAAATATCAAAACAACCGACATTTTAAGCGCTCTATCGGTAAACATTACCGGAACAAACGCTGCAATGTTCGCTGTTTCTACTGCTACAATTACAAGTAGTACTGCTAACGCTGCCAACGGAACAAATATAAATGTAACTTACACGCCTGCTGCAACAGGAAATCACACTGCAACGCTTACAATATCAGGTGGAGGCCTCAATCCGGCAAAAGTAATTACCTTAACCGGAGAAGGAAAATAGCCCAATCATTGTAGTTTATTCTTAAAACGCATTTGAAAAATAAAAATTTCAAATGCGTTTTTTTATGTAATTTTCGCATTTAAAAGAAAATGCATCTAATCTTTACATTACACAAAATTCACAAACAAAACCTAAAAACGAAACAATAAGAAACTGAAATACAGCATATTAAAAAACAAGGAAAGATGATCATTATATATTAACTCATTGAAATTGAGAAATGAACAATGAAAAACGATAATTGTTTTATAACTTTGCAGCCCTAAATCTAAAACATTGTTTTTTCAAGGAGTTAAATTTACCTGTTGGCTCAAAAAACAACTTCTGTTTATTCTGAATTTTTTAAATTGTAAATCGTAAAGATGGATTTTAAATACGACGTAATTGTCATAGGTGCCGGACATGCCGGAAACGAAGCTGCATGTGCAGCAGCCAACATGGGGTCAAAAACTCTACTGATCACCATGGATATGAATAAAATTGGGCAAATGAGCTGTAACCCCGCCGTGGGAGGTATAGCCAAAGGACAGATTGTGCGCGAAATTGACGCTCTTGGAGGCCAAATGGGCATCATTACTGATCGCTCAGCTATACAATTCAGAATGCTAAACCGCTCAAAAGGTCCTGCAATGTGGAGTCCGCGTTCACAGAGCGATAGACAACAATTTATTCAGGAATGGATAAAAACAATTTCGGAAACAAAAAATCTTTATGTTTGGCAGGACACCGTCACGCAATTATTAATTAAAAACGGATCAATAACCGGAGTTAAAACAGCCCTCGGCGTCGAGATGCAAGCAAAGTCAGTAGTGCTTACAACCGGTACTTTTTTAGGCGGTCTTATGCATTTTGGTAAAAGCCAGCTCTCAGGAGGACGCATCTCCGAACCTGCTTCATTCGGAATCACTGAACAGCTCAAATCTATAGGCTTCTCCACTGATAGAATGAAAACAGGAACACCTTGCAGAATCGATGGACGTACAATTGATTTCAGTAAGATGCAGGAACAAATCGGAGATGATGATTTTCATAAATTTTCTTTCCTCGAAGAAGTAAATCGCGGACTAACTCAACGGAGTTGCTGGATAACCTATACAAGCGAAAAAACACATGAAGAACTACGAAAAGGATTGACTGATTCTCCTCTTTATAATGGCCAAATTCAAAGTATAGGTCCACGCTATTGCCCCAGCATTGAAACAAAAATTGTAACATTCGCGGATAAAACATCTCATCAACTTTTTCTCGAACCAGAAGGAGTAAACTCTAACGAGTATTATTTAAACGGGTTTTCTTCGTCCTTGCCATTAAAAGTGCAAATCGATGCCATACACACAATTGTTGGTTTGGAAAACGCACAGCTTTTTCGACCAGGATACGCCATTGAATATGATTTTTTTGATCCAACACAATTAAAACACACGCTCGAAACAAAGAAAATAAGCAACCTTTTCTTTGCAGGACAAATCAACGGAACCACGGGATATGAAGAAGCTGCAGGCCAAGGTCTCGTTGCCGGAATAAACGCACACATCAATTGCCACGGAGGAAAAGAATTCACGCTGGCACGTAATGAAGCTTACATAGGCGTTCTTATCGACGATTTAGTTACAAAAGGAGTTGATGAGCCTTATCGTATGTTTACTTCCCGAGCCGAATACCGTTTAATCCTCAGACAAGACGATGCCGATATGCGTTTGACCGAAAAATCCCACGAAATAGGTTTGGCCTCATTAAATCGCATTAATCAGCTCCAGCACAAAAAAGAAGAACTAACAAAATTACGCTCTTTTTTGGAAAATTATTCGATTAAACCAAATGCAATCAATGAATTTTTAAGATCTAAACAGTCATCTGAATTAAAAAATGGTTGTAAACTGAGCGATTTGGTACTTCGTCCCCAACTCAACATTACCGATTTGGTTGAAGCAATACCAGCCCTCAAGCAAAAAACAGACTTAATTTCGTCCCGTAAGGAAGAGATTATTGAGGCTACTGAAGTTCTATTGAAATACGAAGGATATATCGAACGAGAAAAATTAATTGCCGAAAAGCTACAAAGACTGGAGCATGTTGCGTTGAAAGGGAGAATAGACTATAACTCCATCCTCTCGTTGTCAACTGAAGCCAGGCAAAAACTCACCAAAATTGACCCGGAAAATATTGGCCAGGCAAGCCGAATACCAGGAATTTCTCCAAGCGATGTAAACATTTTGCTTGTACTGCTTGGCAGATAAACACTGGTTCCACGTGAAACATTCTATCATGAAAATTGAGTTTCACATGAAACATTGAGTAAAAAAGAATGAAAACTTCAGTAATACTTAAAGCACAAATAGAGAGCTTACCTGATCAGCCCGGAGTATACCAATACTTCAATACAAATGATGAAATCATCTACGTAGGAAAAGCAAAAAACTTAAAGAAAAGGGTCAGCTCTTATTTCAACAAAATTCACGATCAGGCCAAAACAAATGTTTTGGTTAAACATATAGCATCATTAAAATATATTGTTGTTGAATCCGAAGAAGATGCTCTGCTTTTAGAGAACAATCTGATAAAACAATATCAACCACGGTACAATGTATTACTAAAAGATGGAAAAACCTATCCGAGCATTTGTATAACCAACGAACCATTTCCTCGTATTTTCAAGACAAGAAATATAATCAGAAATGGCTCGCTGTATTATGGCCCATTCAGTTCAAATTACACAATCAACTCCATTTTGGAAATCATACATGAGCTCTACCCTATCCGAACTTGCAGGCTTCCATTATATGAAGAATCTATAAATAAAAATAAATTTAAAGTATGTCTTCAGTACCATATCCATAATTGCAACGGTCCATGCGAGGCCAAGGAATCAATGGAAGAATACAGAAGACATATTCAACAGGTCAAACAAATTATTGAGGGCGATGCCAACGAAATAAGCAAAATGCTATTACAACAAATGCAGGAATTAGCTGCAAATTATAAATTTGAAGAAGCACATCAACTTAAGCAAAAATATGAATTAATTGAAAACTATAAATCAAAATCTATTATAGCCAATTCTGTGGTTGAAAATACAGATGTTTTTGCTTATGATGAAAACGAAAATTCAGCATTTATAAACATATTAAGAATTAACAAAGGATGTATAATTCAGGGATATACAATAGAATATAAGAAAAGAATTAACGAACAAAAAGAAGAAATTTTAGCAATGGCCGTAGTAGAACTACGAGAGAGACTTAAAAGTAATTCAAAAGAAGTAGTGTTACCTTTTAAGCTTGAATTTAACTTTAAAAACATTGTTACAGTAATTCCACAACGTGGAGATAGGAAAAAACTTCTCGACCTTGCAATGCAAAACGTTCGTCAATATAAACTCGATAAGTTAAAACAAGCTGAAAAATTAAACCCCGATCAAAGGGCGATACAACTTCTGAATAGCATTAAAGAAAAGCTTGGACTACAAAAAATTCCTATGCAAATAGAGTGTTTTGATAACTCAAATATTTCAGGAACCGACGCTGTAGCCGCCTGCGTGGTATATATAAAAGCTAAACCAGCTAAAAATGAATACCGAAAATACAATATAAAATCGGTGCAAGGTCCAGATGATTATGCATCTATGAAAGAAGTTGTAAGAAGGCGCTACACAAGAATGCAGAATGAAAATTTAACATTACCGGATTTAATCGTGGCCGATGGAGGAATTGGACAGATGGAAGTAATACGTCAGGTCATAGAAGATGAGCTAAAACTGCAAATTCCAATTGCAGGGCTTGCTAAAGATGGGAAACACCGAACACATGAAGTACTAATTGGATTTCCACCACAAGCAGTAGGTCTTAAGCCGACCGACCAACTTTTTAAATTCTTTGCCGGAATGCAGGATGAAGTGCATCGTTTTGCTATAACTTTCCATCGTGACAAACGAAGCAAAACACAAGTGGCTTCCGAGCTTGACAATATATCCGGAATTGGTGAAAAAACGAAAAATGAACTCATTAAACATTTCAAAAGCGTGAAAAGAATTAAAAGTGCCGAAATCACTGAGCTGTCTGAAGTTATTGGAACAAACAGAGCATCAATTATTTACAACTATTTTCGTTCGAATTTGACGCTCTGAGAATTTAATATTTCATTTTGTCTGTATATTTGTAAGCAAATACAGCATTCAAACAGCCACTATATTTTACAATAAAAAGACTAAAAAGCAAAATTTGAACAAAATGCTCACCATTCATACTTTAGATAATATTCATGAAACTGCCCGAGAATTTATTTCACAAATTGGGAAAAGGACTGTTTTTGCTTTTAATGGAAAAATGGGAGTCGGAAAGACAACATTCATAAAAGCGATATGTCATGAAATGGGTGTTAAAGAAACTGTAAACTCACCAACCTTTTCAATAGTTAACGAATACGAGGCCGAAGACGGCCAAATAATTTATCACTTCGATTGCTACCGCATCAATAAAATAGAAGAAGCAATAGATATCGGTGTTGAAGAATATTTGTACAGCGGAAATTTATGTTTTATTGAATGGTCGGAAAATATTGCCCCTCTCCTACCCGACTCCATAGCAATAGTTGAAATTACAGAAAAAGAAAACGGTGAGAGAGAAATAACAATTCAATAAAAAAAAGATGAAAACAAAAAAGAAAAACAAGGTGCTTGAACAAGTGAAAGCAATGCGAAAGCAAAGCCGTGAAGACGAAATTAAATCACACGGCAAACCAATCAACTACAAAAAGATTATAGCTTCGAAGAAGCTATATAAACGTAAAAATAAAAAGGCAGACACTAATGAGGGTCTGCCTTATTTATTTTAGAAAAAAACTTGGATTTTACCAGATACTTACTCTGTTTTCAGGTTTTAAATACATAGGATCAGTTGCTTCGATACCAAATGCATCGTACCACGCCTGAATATGAGGTAAAGCGCCATTTACGCGCCACTTACCCAACGAATGAGGATCTGACTTGGTGAGTACCAAAATCTCTTCAGGACGTATGTTTCCAGCCCAAACATTGGAGTATGATAGGAAGAATCGTTGTTCTGGTGTAAAACCATCAATTGTAGTCAAAGGTGCATTTTTTGTTGCATTTTTAAATGCCTGAAATGAAACCTGTAAACCTCCATGATCAGCTATATTTTCACCTAAAGTAAATTTGCCATTGGCTTTAACGCCCGGAGCCACTTCAATAGCATCAAAAAAGTCAGCCATTACCTTTGCACGTAAATCAAACTTCTTTTTATCATCTTCGGTCCACCAGTTTTTCAGGTTACCATCTTTATCAAACTGACATCCCTGATCGTCAAATCCGTGTGTCATTTCATGACCTATAACCACACCTATTGCACCATAATTAAACGCATCATCAGCATTCATATCAAAAAATGGATATTGCAAAATTCCGGCTGGGAAGCAAATTTCGTTTGTAGATGGATTGTAATAAGCATTTACAGTTTGAGGTGTCATCAGCCACTCATCTTTATCCACTTGTTTACGAGCTGCCTTAGCAAACATATATGCACTTTCAAAGCGGTTAGCACGTTGAATATTTGCGTAATAGGAGTCTTTACTAATTTCGAGATTCGAATAATCTCTCCATTTGTCAGGATAACCAATTTTCACGTGAAACGTATTCAGTTTTTCATTAGCTTTAATTTTGGTGGAATCACCCATCCACTCTAAAGCATTAATACGTTGTCCTAACGATTCCTGAAGGTTATGCACAAGTTTCAGCATGCGTTCCTTAGCTTCTGCAGGAAAATATTTTTTTACATACATCTGCCCTACTGCTTCACCTAAAACACCATCAACATTGCTTACAGCACGTTTCCAGCGAGGCGATTGCTCAGTTTTTCCTGACAAAGTTTTACCATAAAAATCGAAGTTTTGAGCCGATATTTCGTCGCTTAAATAACCGGCAGCGCCATCTATTACTTTCCATTGAAGATAGGCAATTTGAGCAGCTAATGGCTCTGTAACGATTATATTTCCTGCCTCAACTAATGATTCTTTTTGCGAAACACTGATATCTTTAATTTTAGTAACACCCAACGCTTTGAAATAATCATTCCATTGAATTGATGGTACAAGCTTTTGCAAGTCAGCAATACTCATTTTATTATAATTAGCATGAGGATCGCGTAATTTCACCTGATCGTAAGCTGCTTTTGCCAAACGGGTTTCAATTTTTAAAACAGATTCCATGTTCTGTTTCGCAACGACTTCTGTAAAACCGAAAAGCTGAAACATTTTTACGACATGCTCCTTGTATTTATTGCGAATATTTGAAGTTTGAGCATCATTATCGAGATAATACTCACGCTCGCCTAAGCTGATACCACTTTGGTAGGTTTGAACCAAATATTGATTACTGTTCATTGGATCGGCATCCACGTAAACCGTAAAATATGCATCAACACTCGATTGTAAAAGCTCAGGTAATAACTTAGTCAACTCCTGAATTGATTTAATAGCAGCAATTGATTTTAACTGACCTTCAACAGGTTTTATACCATCACTGTTCAGCTTTACACTGTCCATAGCCAGGTTATACAGATCACCGATCTTCTGTTCAACAGTTCCTTTATCGGCAGGCTTAGCTGCTATTTCTTCGATCAGCTCACGCAACTGTTTGCGGTTATTTTCAGCCAGTTTATCAAAACTTCCGAAACGTGAATACTCACCAGTCAGCGGATTGTTTTTCATCCAGCCACCGCAAGCGTACTGATAAAAATCAGTTCCAGGAATAGCTGTGGTATCAAGATTGTTCAAATCTATGCCAGAACTTAATTTGTTGGCATTATTGCAAGCACTTATCATAAAAATAATGGATAATAAGATTCCCAATTTTAAATTGAAAAAAGAGAAAATGAATTTAATTTTTTGAAACATATAAAAAAGTATTTAATGTGTTAATTAACTACATGTTAGTATATCATCCTCCGATAATTTAGTTTGTTCACGCATCAATGGTTCATCTACAGCATCAATAATTTCAAAAAGATCTTTTAAAGTTTCAGCTCTTAACATGGCTATTCGCGTATCTTTAAAATTAGGAATTCCTTTGAAAACAGGTGTAGCTGCTAAATGACGACGACTATGAATAATACCTTTCAGACGTTTATTCAAAAAATCATCTGAAAAACTTTGGAGAAAATCACCATTTAAATGAAGTGTATCACTTTCGTCCAAATCAAGCCATTTCACAGAAGCAATAACATGCTCCTTAAGTATTGCTTTTTGTTCTTCAAAGTTTAGTATCTGCTTATGCTCGCCGGTACGAAAAAAATGTTTTATTTCCGAAAAAAACCAGGGACGACCAATTGAACCACGACCAACCATAACAGCATCCACACCATAACGATTAAAGCATTCTAAAGCACGCTCAGGTGTAGTAACATCTCCATTACCTATTATGGGTATCATCATTCGCTGATTATTCTTAACATCGCCAATCAGCGACCAATCGGCATCACCTTTGTACATTTGCGAACGGGTACGACCATGAATTGTCAATGCCTGAATGCCACAATCCTGCAATTGCTCAGCCAGTTCTACAATAACTTTGTTATCGTCGTCCCATCCCAAACGTGTTTTTACAGTTACCGGAAGCTTCACTGCTTTTACTACATCCGAAGTAATCTTAAGCATACGAGGAATGTCGCGCAAAAGCCCCGCTCCTGCCCCTTTACCTGCCACTTTTTTTACCGGACAACCAAAATTAATATCTATAATATCAGGATTTGCTTCTTCGGCTATGCGAGCCGCTTCAGCCATCGATTCGGGATCGTGTCCATAAATTTGAATCGCAATCGGACGCTCTTCAGGGTAAATAGTAAGTTTTTGTACCGTGCGATTTACATCGCGAATCAATGCTTCGGACGAAACAAATTCAGTATATAACATATCGGCTCCAAAACGTTTACACAACAGACGAAATGCCGGGTCGGTAACATCTTCCATGGGAGCCAAAAAGAGCGGTTTATCTGGAAATTCTATATTCGAAATCTTCATATTTATACAAAATGGATGCAAAGTTAGAAATAATATTGATACACTACAATTGCAGAAATATAATAAACTCATTTTCAATAATAATTGTTCTGATTAAGGCAAAATAAAAATCCCTGATTGAAAAAATTCAATCAGGGATAATATAAACATTTAAAATCTTATTATTTCTTTACTGCAATTTCAGCATACTTTGGTTCATCAATATAAACTTCAACCTTGAGAGGATTGCGTTTATATTTAAATATTTTATAAAAATGGAAAACCAGTACGCCTATGTTAAAAGCAAGTGCCAACGCACTCAACGTCCATAAGGCATCAGGATTGTGAGATGATTTAACAGCAAACATCGATTCGTCAACAAAAACTGGGAAACACATTGTAAACATCATCCAAATGGCAAGCGTCTGTGCACGATGTTGCAGCCACGCACCTTTTCCCATAAAAAATGCGGGGATAGTACACGAAACCAGCAAAGCAGCTCCAGCATAAAACGAATGATCAGAAACACAGTTGTACACATAAGCAAAGTTCCATAAATCGTAAGCTATAATCCACCACCAAAGCTGATCGGGCCATAACATATCTTTCTTTTTATCCTTGCCAATAAAAATTCCCATCCAACCTGAAATGGTGATTATATTAATAATTCCGGCAATTCCATTCATAATGTTCCAACTTCCACCCTGCATAGTTACGCCGTTTACAACCGAACCAAATAAATCGCCATGATACATGGAATAAACCTGAAAATCGCGAATTACAGCCTCCATAATATTAATTGACAAAATAAGTGGAGGGAAAATTAATAACCATTTGTAAGAAATCCCCTTTTTGCTGTGGCGTAGATACATAAAACCAAGAACTCCAGCCAACGCAGAATAAACTTTTACCCAATGAAACCAGGTACCTACACTTGACTCTGGTCCTGCAGTTTTTGGCCATACAGCAAAAGTTAAAATGACAGGAACCAAAATATAAACAACATAAGAAAACCACTTGCTCGAACGTGTCAATTCATTGATTAACATAAGTCCGGCTACAACTCCACACCACATAAGCGCCGAGTACCACGGAATTGATTCGAAGAAAAACATACTATTAATTTTTTAGTTATTGTATTGAAAATTAAATTCACACTGCAATAATAAGAAATTTATTTCAATTATTAGTACGTTTGTACTATTTTATTGATAATTTAGTTGTAAAAAATTAAAATTATGGTGTTTATGGCACATTTAGCTATCTTTGCAGCATGAAACAAAAGCCTGTAACAACAAAAAAAAAGATACTGGACACAGCAATTAGCATGTTGAACGAACTGGGATTATCCAACGTTAAACTGCGTGATGTGTCACAGGCTTTACATATAAGCATTGGAAATCTAACCTATCATTATCCCAAATGGGAAAACCTGATCGACGATATTTTTGAACAATTCCAGGCCGATATCAATCAGTTATACGATTTTTTTCCAAAAGATATTTCGGAGGTTGTGACATACATTGAGCGGATATACGAAATACAGCTTAAATACGCATTTTTGTTTTCTAACTTCTACATTTTTTTTCAACAGTATCCTAAATATAAAGCCGTTGAAGAAGATTTTTTTATAAATAGAATGAAGATTATGCGCGAAGCTCTGGAAAAATTAGTTGAGAAAAATTACCTTTATCCTGCGGGTTGCGAACATAATTATGACATGCTTGTTAAGAATACCTGGCTTATATTATCGGGTTGGTATGGATTTTCAATGATATTTAAAGATACTAAATACGCAATAACCAAAGAAGAGTTTTTTCTTTCCATTTGGAATATGTATGTATATCATTTAACAGATGCAGGTAAAAAAATAGTAAAAAAAACATACACAGATCTAATTAATAAATAAACATGCTTTTCTTTTATTCATAATTTAAAACAAAAAAATGAGAAATTTTTTTTCTATTTTTCTAATTATATTTTCTTTAAATTTAAACATAAATGCGCAATCAGTAAAATATTCCCCAGCCTGGTTTGGACCCAATGCTAATCCTGTTCCGGAGTTTACGGATGCAACCATTCCCTCAAAAACAACCATTAGTTTAATGGGCGATTACTATTTTGGATATGGAGACGAAACAAAAAACGGCTATTTTAAAATAGAAATACCGCTTGTTTCGGAACGTGTATCAATTAAAGTATGGACCACTGTATTTGAGCATTACAAAGTTACACCCGAATTAAGCGCTTATAGAGGAATGAACGGAAATTTGTCGGGAAAATCGAATGGAGATTTTTATGTACAAACGAGGATTTCTATTTTAAAAGAAAAAAAAATAACCCCTGCAATTATCATAAATTCTACTTTAAAAACAGCTTCTGGAACTAATTTTATTCAAAGACGTTATTTTGATACTCAAGGATACTATTTTGATGTAGAATTTGCAAAATCAATTTATACCAAAAGTAAATTTATAAATGAGATACGCACAGTCGGTAATCTTGGATTTCTATGTTGGGAAACAAGCAACAGCTCTCAAGATGATGCACAAATGTATGGCGCTAAATTAATTATTGGTAACAATACTTGGAAATTTGACAATTCTCTTGCTGGCTATAAAGGCTGGATACACACAAACAAAAAACTTAATCCTTCAGGAGATTATGGTGATGTTCCGTTAATATTTGCATCAAAACTAACAATAAAAAATAAGAATATCGATTATTTTGCCCAATATCAATATGGAATTAACGATTTTCCATATCATCAGCTAAGACTTGGTATAAGTTTTTCGATAGAAAAATTGACACCAAAATATTAAATTAATGCATAAGTTATGATGCTTAATTCACAATTAAATAGAAAATGACAAGACAAGAAATTGAGATTATGGCTCCGGCCGGATCGTGGGAAAGTTTAATGGCAGCCATTAAAGCAGGCGCTGATTCGGTTTATTTTGGTATTGAAAAGCTGAATATGCGCAGCAAATCGAGCAGTAATTTTACGACAGAAGATTTACGCGAAATCGTTCGTATTTGTAAAGAAAATAACGTTAAAAGCTACCTTACAGTCAATACAATTTTGTACGATAACGACCTTAGCCTGATGCGCGAAATAATTGATGTAGCTAAAGAAGTGCAGGTTTCGGCCATTATTGCCGCAGATGTTTCGGCTTTGATGTATGCCAATTCCATAGGTGTAGAAGTGCATTTATCCACTCAATTGAATATTTCTAACGTTGAAGCTTTGAAGTTTTATGCGCAATTTGCCGATGTGGTTGTATTGGCACGTGAGTTAAATATGGAACAGGTTGCCGAAATTTATCAAGCCATTATTACGGATAATATCCGGGGTAAAGGCGGTGAATTAATCCGCATCGAAATGTTCTGCCACGGTGCATTGTGTATGGCTGTTTCGGGTAAATGTTACCTCAGTCTGCACGAAAAAAATGTATCGGCCAATCGCGGTGCCTGTAATCAGATTTGCCGCCGGGGTTATACGGTGAAAGACAAAGATTCGGAAATTGAACTCGAAATTGATAACGAATACATTATGTCGCCCAAAGACCTTAAAACAATTGGTTTTATCGACGAAATGCTCGCAGCCGGGGTGCGCGTTTTCAAAATTGAAGGTCGTGCGCGTGGTGCCGAATATGTAAAAACTGTGGTAGGTTGTTACAAAGAAGCCATCGAGTCGGTGCTGAACGGGACGTTTACTGACGAGAAAAAGGAAGATTGGAACCTTCGCCTTAGCAAAGTGTTTAATCGTGGATTTTGGAACGGCTATTACCTCGGACAGCGACTTGGCGAATGGAGCAACAACTATGGTTCCGAAGCAACACACAAAAAAATATATGTAGGCAAATGTACCAACTTTTTCCAAAAACTGGGTGTGGCTGAATTTTTATTGGAAGCGCAATACCTTGAAGTTGGCGATGAAATACTGATTACAGGCGAAACAACAGGCGCTTACGAAGATACAGTAAAAGAAATGCGTGTAAAACTCGAACCGGTGGATAAAGTAGAAAAAGGAACTTATTTTTCGATGAAAACAAACGAGCTGATACGGCGAAATGATAAATTATTCAAGATAGTTCCAACGGAACATGGAACAAAAAAAGTGGAGTAAAATTATTTTATATATTGCAGGTTTAGCGGTTTGTAACCACTAAACCTGTATTTTATTTAGAAGCAAACATTTGATCCGAAATCTTTTGCATTTCTTCATAACTCACATCTTTTACGTGCGTTCCAATCATCCATTTATAGCCAAATGGATCCATCACCTTACCTACACGATCACCATAAAACATATCTGCAACAGGCATAACAACAGTGCACCCGACATTAACTGCTTTCTGAAATGCAGCATCTACATCTTTCACATATAACCCAAATGTCAATGGGTTTCCACCAATCGTCAGCGGTCCTTTATTGCCCCATTCTATATTTTCATCTGCCATCATTAATAACGAACCTTCAATCTCAATTTCGGCATGAGCAATAGACCCATCAGGCATTAATAACCTACCAATTTCTTTTGCACCAAATGCTTTTTTATAAAATTCAATTGCTTCGCTGCATCCTTTAATGTTGATATATGCACTCAAAGTTGCCGCTCCCGGATAGACGTGCTGTGTTCTCATAATTTCTCTTTTTTTGAATGATTAGTTAGTATTATTATGTATTGTAACTAACAACTAATCAATAAAATTTGTTTGGGACCCCTATTTTACCTCCAACTCGGTTTACCCATTCCATTACGCATCATAAAGCGATAAAATCCTGAGTAACTTCTAAAGCCAAGGCGTTTACCTATCTGCTTATGGTCTCTTTTTTTCTGCTTCAGTAAATCATTAGCCATAAGCAAAACATATGCTTCGGTAAAATCAGTATATTTCATGCCCGTAAGCGTAAAAACCGTAGTACACATATCTGATCGTTGAATGCCAAGTAATTTTGCATGAAAGTGACCCGAATGCAAGCCACGTTGGTGCAAATTATTCACAAAAGCATCCAGAAAAGCACTTCCCGTAGGGCAAAAACCTGTTGTAGGTACTTCTATTGAACTGTCGGCCTCCAAAGTTTCGGGTTGATCCATATTAATATACAAATCAGCAGGTTTGTACTGTTTAAATGTTGCATTCATACATCATTATTTAAGGCAATTACCCTGCAAAAATAACAATAATTTTCATTGAAAATAGCAAAGTATGAATTTAAATATTGCTGCTGAATTATCATCAACAATTTCTGCAAAAAGTGAAATTGTTATTGATTACTCATTGTCTATTTCTCAGTTACAAAATATTGCTGATAAATAATCATTAACAATTTCTCTACTTTGAGAAATTGCGGTTCATTAATTATTCACATTTACTCATATATATAAAATTGAAACTGATTAATTATCGGCCATTCAATAAAGTTTTTTTATTGCGTATGAAGTATTATACACAATATTTTTTTTATGGAACAATAAAAAAGCGAACCGGTAACCGTTTCGCTTTTAAAAATATGCAGTATTGAATATTTAAAACCTCTTTCCTAGTGTTAAACCAATTCGTGGGTAGACTGCGTCGCCATTATTAATAAACAGTCGACCTAAACCAAGATGTATTTCACCCAATAAACCATTTCGGGTAAGAAATTTAACACCTAAAGCAGCTCCCAAACCAAAATGAGCAACAGATGAAGTTGAACTACTGGAATAATATCCATAGTGGTCATAGTTATAACTGTATTGCTTTTCAACTACCATAGCACCATTTCCTTCTATAAAAAAACCGGCAGCTTTTTTACTTCCAAAATACACACGGTAATAAGGTAAAATAATTGCATTGGTGGTTAATGAATTATCTAACGATATGGCAGCTGATAAACCCACACCCATATTATCGGCTATAAAGCGTTCGTAAGTTATTTCAGGAAGTCCACCAATAGACATAGCTAAATTGATTTTCAACTCATTGTTATCCTTCGCAAATTCGGTATTGAGAGGTGTAGACACCGGTTGATTCTGACCAAAAACATTGAAAGAAAACAATAATATACTAATGAAAATTATTCTTTTTTTAAGCATAGCTATAAAAATTTAATGTATAAAATGATAATACTTTGAAGAATGCAAATATAAGTATATTTTATAAATTCACAAATTATTAATAAAAAACCGGTTAAAATGAATAATTCATTCTAACCGGTAATGTTATAAATTAAATAGTAGAAGATTCTTAACTCATCTCCAACATTCTCAGGATAGGTTTCACTGCTTTCACTCTCACTTCTTCGTCTACCAAAATTTCAGGAGATTCGTTCAATAAACACTTATAAAGTTTTTCGAGTGTATTCAGGCGCATAAAATTACATTCGTTGCAGGCACAAGTGCTGTCATTCGGAGGCACAGGAATAAACTCTTTATCCGGATTTTTCTTTTGCATTTCGTGAATAATTCCACTTTCGGTGGCTACTAAAAATGATTTTTTATCCGAATTTATTGTATAATTAAGCAAAGCCTGTGTGCTTCCAATAAAATCGGCCATCAGCAGCAACGGACGCTTACATTCGGGGTGCGCCAATACTTCTGCTTCGGGGTGGTCAGCTTTTAGTTTCACCAGCTTTTCAACAGAGAATTGCTCGTGTACATGGCATGCTCCGTCCCATAATAACATATCGCGGCCGGTTACACTGTTGATATAATTTCCGAGATTTCTATCCGGTCCAAAAATTAATTTCGCATCTTTGGGGAACTGATCCACAATTTTCTTAGCATTGGTAGAAGTAACCACTACATCCGTGAGCGCTTTTACGGCCGCTGTGGTGTTTACGTACGAAATTACAGTATGATCAGGGTGAGCCTTTGTAAATGCTTCAAATGCGTCGGCAGGACAGCTGTCGGCCAACGAGCAGCCGGCTTCAAGGTCGGGCACCAATACTTTTTTTTGTGGCGAAAGAATTTTAGCTGTTTCGCCCATGAAATGAACGCCACAAAGCACAATGATATCGGCATCGGTTTTGGCAGCTTGTTGTGCCAGTGCCAGACTATCGCCAATCACATCGGCTATATCCTGTATATCGCCCATTTGGTAGTAGTGTGCCATGATGACGGCATTCTTTTCTTTTTTCAGTCGGTTGATTTCCGATATAAGTTCTGATTTATTCATTTGAATTTTTTTAATTTCATTGTTTTCAAACAAAACATTATAATTATTCTTCTAAACTTTTAAAAAAATCTATTGAAGATAATAATAGCATGTTGATAAGGTTGATAAAAATATTGATAAAAACTTGTGTAATTAGTTATTGATTGTATACTATTTCAGTATGAACAAAACTAATTTTAAATTTTTATTGAATAACAAATAAATACCAACTTTATCAACATATTGTTTATAACTGCAAAGTTAGAAACTTTTCTTCAAGTACTGTGCTCATAACCTTTAAAACGGAGTTAAAAAGTAAGGCTAAAAAAAGTGCTAACTAATTTGTTTATATCAAAACAAGTGATATAAGGAGATAGTTTTCGGTTTTGATGCATTAAGTTTTAATATTTGTTTCAGTAGTTTTTCAACACTTATCAACAATTTGTTGATAGCTTTTAAAACAAAAAAAATGACGATGTAATTGAATACATCGCCATTGTAGATTAATTATACTTTCAGTGCTAATAGAGCAAGCCTATCACCCACAAACTTAGTTTAGCAGGCAGGCGGTTGAACAACCAGCAGAAGAGTTTATACTGAATGCCGGGAATAACAACAGCGTTCATTTTTGTTCTTTCAATTTGACGGAGTATGTTTTTAGATATAAGCTCGGGCGCCATTCCGTTTTGCTCGTCTTTTTCCATTTTTCCTACAGATGTTTTCATTTTTTTATAATAGGGAGAAGTGGATGTTTGAGATTTTTCGGTGTATTTACGAGCCGAAGTGAAGTCGGTTTTTGTATCGCCCGGAAGTACAGTGCAGCATTGAATACCGAAAGGTTTAACTTCGAGCGAAAGGGCTTTCATAAAAACAAGCAGCGCTGATTTAACTGAAGAATATAAAGCCTGAAAAGGTATGGGAATAACACCGGCAACCGACGAAATAGTGATAATTTTTCCGTATCCCTGTGTGCGAAAAACCGGAAGAGAGGCTTGTATGGTTTTATAAACGCCAAAAAAATTGGTTTCGAACTGATAACGAGCTTCATCAACTGAGGTATCTTCTATGGCTCCGGCAATGCCATTTCCGGCATTACAAATAAGAACATCAAGTTTTCCGTTTTCAGCAACAATACGATTGATAACCGCCAAAATTTGGTCTTCGTTGTTTACATCCATTATTACAGGAATAATTTCACCCGATCCATGGGGAGCTTTCTGAGCTGTGCCACCCCGACGCGAGGCACCATACACTTTATTGCCACGCTGCATGAGCATTTCGGCTGTTGCTTTTCCTATTCCGGCACTGGCACCTGTTAAAAGTACAATTTGTTGATTCATTTTAATTAATTTTTAAAGTGCAAATATATACTTTCTAAATCGTATGATTTTAAAAAGCTAAAAAAACATCTTTTATTTTAAACAATTTCACCATAAATAATTGTTTATAGAATAAAAATCAACAAATACAGCAATGGCTCACAATCAAATTAAGACTTATACTTTTGCCGACAGTGGAATAGATAACGGTATGTTTATCCTCAAATCAATGAAAGATATTTACTTTAGCAGCAATGGAGAATCTGATTCGCCACACCGACACGATTATTATGCAATTATTTTTATTGAACAGGGAGAAGGAATTCATTATGTTGATTTTAAAGAATACAAAATAGAAAATAACAGCATCTATTTTATTCTTCCGGGCCAAATGCATCAGGTCAAACTCAGTGCCGAACCCAAAGGTTGGGTAATGACTTTTACCGAGGAATTTCTTATTGCCAATTCTATTCCGGATAAATTAATCAACGATATTTATCTTTTCAATGATTATGGTCAATCCCCTCCCCTATCCATTAACGATACGCAATTACCGATCTATCAAAATATTGTTTCGCAAATAGAATTGTTTTCCAATTCACTCGAAAGTTACACACTCGAAGCAGTTGGTTCGTTGGTAAAACTTTTTCTTATTCAGAGCAATAACCATTGTTCGTTACAAAAAATTAACAATCCGCAGTTTATGGAAACTACCAATCATTTGCTGCGCTCGTTCAAACAATTGCTCAATAAACACTATGCAACCAAACATATGGTTGCTGATTATGCCGATATGCTTGCGGTAACTTCGGACTACCTGAATAAAACAGTGAAAAGCATAACCGGAAAATCGGCCAAAGAACATATTCAGAGCAAGCTTATTATCGAAGCCAAACGTACGTTGCTTTTCAGTTCGCTGAGTAATAAAGAATTATCTTACGAATTGGGATTTGACGAATCGGCTCATTTCAATAACTTTTTCAAAAAAACTACCGGCCTCACTCCTACCGAGTTTCGTGTTTCGGCAAGATTGTCCTGATTTTTGCAATTCTACACCTGATTTCTTTACTTTTCGTGCGATGTTGCCACTGTATCTTTGCACTATCAAAAAAACGAACAACGAAAAACAGGTAAAATGAAAACAATTATTCATAAAGCAGAAACACGCGGACATGCCAATCATGGTTGGCTCAATACACATCATACCTTCAGTTTTGCCAATTATTATAATCCCGAACGGGTACATTTCGGTGCACTGCGTGTGCTCAACGACGACTGGATAGCCGGTGGCGAAGGTTTTGGAAAACATCCGCACGACAATATGGAAATAATAACCATTCCATTAAAAGGCGCAGTTGAACATCAGGATAGTATGGGAAATAAGGGCGTTATCAATGCCGGCGAAATACAGGTAATGAGCGCAGGAACAGGGATTTTTCACAGTGAATATAACGCTAATAAAGACAAAGAATTAGAATTGCTGCAAATTTGGGTTTTTTCGGACAAAAAGAACGTAACCCCACGTTATCAGCAAATGTCTCTTGCCGATTTGCAAAAACCAAATGAACTCTACCAAATTCTTTCTCCCAACTCCGAAGATGCAGGAGTGTGGATTCATCAGCAAGCCTGGTTTCAGCTTGGCGATTTATCGGCCGGGAAGAGCGTAAATTATAAGCTTCATAAGAAAGAATCAGGTGTTTATGTTTTTGTAATTGAAGGCGAAGCTTCGATTGCTGACAAGACATTAAAACGGAGAGATGGATTGGGAATCTGGGAAACGGATGAGTTTCAAATCGTATCGTCCACCGACAGTAAAATATTAATTATGGAAATACCCATGAATTGAAAATATTCATTCAAATAATTGAAAAATAACACATTAAAAAAATTAAATTTAAAAATAAAAAACAAGATTATGAATACATTAGTAAATAAATTTTTTGCAACAGACACAAACAACTGGTCTTTATTGGTTTCACGTTTGGCATTAGGAATTGTGATTTTACCTCATGGTATGCAAAAGGCATTAGGCTCGTTTGGCGGATATGGATTTGAAGCTACACTTGGAGCTTTTACAGGTATGGGGATGCCCATCTTACTTGGAGTTTTGGTTATATTGGCCGAATTTGTAGGAGCAATTGGTGTTTTGCTTGGAGCAGGTACACGTTTTATGGCTTTCTCTATTTTCCTTACTTTGGGTGGAGCCATGTTTTTGGGTGGTCACGTTAGTCACGGTTTCTTTATGAACTGGTTTGGTGCTCAGGCAGGTGAAGGAATGGAGTATTTTATACTTGTCATTGGTCTATCTATTGCTTTAATGATAGGTGGAAGTGGAAAATTTTCAGTCGACAACCTGATTTCCAAAAAATTGAAATAAAACCAACAAAACATAGATTTTTTTTTAGAACCGATTCTGTTTTATCTCAAAGCAGAGTCGGTTTTTTTGTGCATATTTGCAACCGTAAAAAATCAGTCATCGAATGAAAGTACTTGTAACAGGAGCAAACGGATTGTTGGGGCATCATGTGGTAATGCAACTTCAAAAGGTGCATCATGACATCAGAATCATCTTGAGAGGCAGTCGTGATATTTATTTTGATATGACTAATATTGAGTCAGTAGGAGGGAATTTCACTGATTACGATTCGCTAAAATTGGCTGCCGATGGTTGCGATGCCATTATTCATATAGCTGCCGTGACATCAACTAATTTGCTTCATTATGAGGATTACAGGAAAGTAAATGTGGACGGAGTAGCCAATGTTATAAAAGTAGCCAACGAATTCAACATCAATCGTCTTGTTTTTGTGAGTACAGCCAATACGATAGGTTACGGAAGCGAAAAACAGTTGGCAACAGAAGATGATACGATAGCGTTTCCGTTTTCGAAATCATTTTATGCCCGAAGCAAAGTAGAAGCCGAAAAGTTTTTTGAAGAAGCATCCAGGAAGCCAGACAGGCATGTAATTATCATCCATCCAACCTTTATGATTGGTGCTTATGATACAAAACCGAGTTCGGGTAAACTTCTGTTGATGGCTTATCGTAAAAGAATCATGTTTGTTCCTTCGGGCGGAAAAAATTTCGTAGCAACAAGCGATGTGGCTACTACTGTTTGTAATGCACTGACGGAGGGAAAAAATGGTCAACATTATCTGGCTTCGGGGATAAACCTCTCTTTTAAAGAATTTTATTTAAGGCAAAGCAGAATAGGAGGATACCCTCAAAAATTGATTGTGTTGCCCGATTTTATTCTTGCAATGGCCGGAAAAGCCGGAGATTTTGTTAGGTTATTCGGTATAAAAACTGATGTGTGCAGCATGAATATAAACCAGCTTTTAGTACGTGAATATTATTCAAATAAAAAAGCTGGCGCCGAATTAAAAATGCCTCAAAAATCACTTGATATAGCAATTTCGGAGGCATTGAATTGGTTTCGAATCAGCAAAAAAGTTTAATGATCGAATTGGTGATTATTCTATTAAAAATGAGTTTGTTACAACTTTATCCATTTTGATGTCGAACGAATCGATAGGAATGCTTTCCAACAACTGAAAATCAAAGCACACACCAATTTTCACTATTCTTTTATTGATAAAATATCTGTCATAGTATCCTTTACCCCGGCCAAGCCGGCTCTTATTTCTGTCAAAAGCCACACCAGGAACGATTACCAAATCGATAGAATTCAGGTATTCTTTCTGGGTATCGGGTTCCCATATTCCCAAACTTCCCTGTTTAAGTTCTTCTTTTGTTGAAAAGGGCTTTATGAGCATGTCTTCGCCTTTAACGACAGGAAGCAACATTGTTTTTTTCTTACTCCACCTAATGATAAAATTGTGTGTCGGTAATTCATCCGGCATCGACCAATAAATTATTATGTTATGTGCATTTATAAATTCCGGTAATGCTTCAATTTTTTCAAACACATTAGCTGCTTCAATTTCTTTTTCTTTGTCGGTGAGTTGTTGCTTTTTCTTTTTAATTCTTTCTCTGATTAACTCTTTTTCCGAAGTTACATTGCAATTTTTCTCAAACAGATAGCCGATAAGTGATTGTAGTTTACCCATAATATAAATTTTAAGTTTCAAGCTGTGTGTTAAATAAGATTTTTATGATAATCGCCATTATTACTTTCAATAATTATTTTTTTTCACTACTGACCGACAAAAAATTGATTTAGCAAAAAGGGAAGCCATCTAAGCGAT
>JAEAMF010000121.1_pt1 | contig 147155 bp, 144 predicted proteins | sample 8958721 | NCBI WGS metagenome assembly JAEAMF01 (sample SAMN16933255, study PRJNA681124) | bioreactor sludge metagenome | isolation source: anaerobic bioreactor treating anionic surfactant - SDBS | place: India: Bengaluru | collected 2019-02-28
AATCGGCAATACAAAAGAATTTTACCAACTATTTTTGACTATTAAACCTTTATTTTTGAAAAGCAATTATCAACCGAGCTTACGTAAGCAAGAAACTTTGTGGTCATTGCCAAGTGGAACGCCTTTGCGAACTTAGAAGCAGTTAGTTGTTAAAAATCTTACTGAACTTTGCGTTTAAATTAAGTGCATTCAATTCAATTAAATAAAATAATCCGGAAGTAATGTGCGATTTATTTTTGAATAACAGTTTTGGCCCTTAAAAAGATTAAACCTGCAATAATAACACTTGCGCCCACAAATTGTAAAATCGTCAGTTTTTCACCATCTAATATTCCCCAGATGATAGCAACAATCGGCATTAGCAAGGTAACTGTCGATGCAAAAAGCGGAGTAGAAACTTTAAGCAAACGATAATTCATCATCATCGCCAATCCGGTTCCGAAAATGGAAAGTAAACTCACAAACATCAATCCGATCATGTTTTCTTTTGAGAAAGTAAAATTTGAAACAAAACCGGTAGATACCAAAGCAACCAACGAAGGTAAAAATAAAATAAAAGAAAATACAAATGCTGACAAAATGGTAGAAGAAACTTCCATCAGTTTAGATTTTACGGTTGTTGTACTGATCGCATAGCATAACGTTGCAGAAAGTAAAAGCAGAATAGGAAAAATTTTAAATTTTGCATCATCTCCGCCACCAAAAGCAAGGATGCAAACTCCTGTGAAGCTTATGAAGATTCCAGTCATTTGTCTTTTAGTGGTTTCAAATTTCCAGAATAATGTTCCCACGATAATAACAAAAATAGGCATCATCGAATTGATGATTCCTGCAATACTACTGCTTATTTCCATCTCTGCGATAGGAAATAAGAACATCGGAATAAAATTCCCTGTAAATGCAGCTAAAATAAGCCATTTTAGATGTCTCTTCGGGAAAAGTCTGTATTTGGATATTGCGATCGGCATCAAAATAATTCCGGCAATTAAAACACGTAATGCTCCAACCTGATAAGGGCTAAAATGGTCTAAGGATTTTTTAATTAAAATAAATGAAGATCCCCAAATAAGACTCAGAAGGATCAAAAGAACCCATTTTTCTCTATCAGCGTTCATTGTTGTTGTGTAATGTTTTTAAAAATTCTTTTTTAGGAATCATTCGTGCACCCAGACTTTCAAGATGTTCTGTATGAGATTGGCAATCAATGATCTCCAATTCGTTTTTATAAGTTTGTACAAAATGAATAAACCCAGCTTTTGAGGCGTTGCTTACTTTTGCAAACATACTTTCTCCGCAGAATACCTTTCCTATTTGTAAGCCGTAAAATCCGCCTACAAGTTCTTCATTTTGCCAGACTTCAATACTTTTTGCGAACCCAAACTTATGAAGCGTAATGAAAGATTCCATCAGTTCATCAGAAAGCCATGTTCCGTCTTGTCCTTCTCGGTTGATTTCCTGACAGTTTTTAATGACTGCTTTAAAGTTCTTATTTTCGGTGAATGTAAAAGTCTCATTCTTCAGAATTTTCTTCATCGATTTTGAAATTTTCAATTCGTCAGGAAAAAGAACAAACCGCGGATCTGGACACCACCACAAAATTTCTTCGTCAGGATTAAACCAAGGGAAAATACCGTTTTGGTATGCAAACCAAATTCTTTCTACTGATAAGTCTCCACCAAAAGCGATCATGCCTTCGTGTCCGTCATAATGTAGCGGATTGGGAAATGAAATTTCGTTGGGGTCTAATCGAATCATAACGTTGAAAAAAATCCCACTTAAAAAGCGGGATTGTATGTTTTCTATGTGCTTTAATTAAAAAGGTAAATCGTCATCATCGTCTCCGGCGAAAGGGTTTTCATTAGAAACGGGTGAAGCAGATTGCTGAGAAGATGCCTGAGTTGGTTCTGAACCTGTACCGTTATCAAAAACTTTTTCTACTCTCCATCCTGTAATAGAATTGAAATATTTAGTTTCTCCTTGTGGAGAAACCCATTCTCTTCCTCTGATGTTGATTCCTACCTTCACATTTTCTCCTTCTTTCAAAGCATCCAATAAATTTATTTTATCCTGTAAAAATTCGATGTTGATTGGTTGTGGGTATTGCTCCTGTGTAAGAATAACCATTTCTCTTTTTTGAAAACCGCTTGCAAATGTTTGAACATCAGTGATTTTCTTTACCGTTCCTTGTAATTCCATATCGTAAATATTAACTCTGTAAAAGTAGTAAATTGAAATGTAATAAAACAACACGGAGAGAAACTTTGTAAAAAAAATAAAAAAAGTTGCGAAAGTTCTTGCAATTACAAATTATTGCCCTATATTTGCACTCACAAAAACGAAAGAAGTTCTTTAAAATAAACTCAATAATAATGCGGATGTGGTGTAATTGGTAGCCACGCCAGACTTAGGATCTGGTGCCGTGAGGCGTGGGGGTTCGAGTCCCTTCATCCGCACAAATTATGCGAAAATAGCTCAGCTGGTAGAGCACAACCTTGCCAAGGTTGGGGTCGCGGGTTCGAGTCCCGTTTTTCGCTCCACACCATGCCCTGGTGGTGGAATTGGTAGACACGCAGGACTTAAAATCCTGTATCCGCAAGGATGTACGGGTTCAAGTCCCGTCTGGGGTACTTAAAAAGACTGTTAATCATTGATTAACAGTCTTTTTTGTTTTATTGCACTTTTAAAGATTGAATTTTCAAACTTCTTCTTCACATTAAATCCTTTCTGAAGTTCTCTTATAATTTTTCATTCTCTCGTAAAATTATTTCTATCAAATTCAAAAACAGTGTTTTTCCTCTTTTGTATATATCAATTGTTAACTATTTTTGTTACACAACCTTATAAACTTTTACAAATGAAAACTCCTGTTTTATCTAAAAGCGAAAGTTCATTTTTCCGCTTGTTTATTTTAAGTATTTTGGCAATTAATTTTATACGCTGTACTCCGCCACCGCCAGAAACGCCTGTTGATGATAGTTATAAAAAGAAGCTTATCACTCACGAAGATGCTCAGATTCTTTTTGACGAGTATACGAAAACAAATAATAGAATTCTCGCAGATGCCAGAAACGGACAACCGGATTCCAGATGGTATTCGTTCACCATTGAGGAGATGGAAGGATATATCAACTACGTAAAAGAAAATGCTAAAAAGCAAAACCTTAAAAACGTAGGAATAAAAATTTATTTGGGAAAATATCCTGTAAATCATCCTGCCAATAAGATGGCAAAACCGGAATTTGCAGGCTACCAGACAATTTTTCTAATGCCGACTGCAAAAAAAGAAAGACCTTCGGATGCGACAATGAAAAGTAGAGAAATCTCAACAGACGAAAATCAGAAAATTGAGACGATTCAGCCGATGAATATGACAAATTTATCACCTCCACCGAATTCGTATTCAGATGCGATGAACTAAAAATATCATCATGACTTGGGACATAGAATTGGGCAAAAAAATATCAATGATCATATTGGTCATGATGATGATTTTAATTGCTGTAAAATTTAAAAAAATAGAAAAGACAAATTTGTTCTTTTTCGCAGGTTACATTTTGCTGTCTCTTAATGATTTCTTTTTCTATTTTTACAATCAATTTACAACTCTTCATACCGAGAAAATTTATAATGTTTGTATTTTAATCGTTTTTTCTCTGTACCTCATGTATTACTATAAATTGCTTTACATGCCCATACTCAGAAAACTGCAATTGGTAATTTTGGCTCTGTTTGTTGTCAATATTTTGGGGATGTCTTTATTAGAAAAAAGCTTCTTTCAATATCTTTCATTTAATATTTTTTATATAAATATTCTTCTGCTGATATTTTCGATTATATTGTTTTTATATCAAACATTTAATTCAGATAAAATATTTGAGATTAAAAATTATCTTCCTTTTTGGATCTCGGTGGGCGCACTGATATTTTATGTCGGAATTATTCCTATCTTTTTCTTTAGGAAAACAGTGGAAAATAACATTTACTTTTTTATTCTGTTTTTATTGAATTTGATCAACAACGGAATAATCTTTTTCGGGTTATATTGGAATAAACCGGATAAGGTAAAACAAATCTGAGAGCATGGAAGAAAATAAGCTGATAATAATTTTTACAGTTACTCTTTTGATCATTGTTTTAACGATGATTTTCGTTTACGTTATTTTCATCCGGAAAAAAACAACATTGCTCATTGCGCAGAAAGAAAAAGATATGCATTTTGAGAAAGAATTGGCAACTTCTCAGGTAGAAATGAAAGAGCAGACTCTTAATTATATCGGGCAGGAACTTCATGATGATTTAGGTCAAAAATTATCAGTAGTTCGTTTAAGGCAAAATCAGCTCGTTACCAAACTCAAAGATAAAGAAAAAGAGGAGCTGAGTGAGCTTAATGAATTATTGGGAGAATGTATTCAGGACATCAGAAATTTATCTAAGACATTAATTACCGAGCAGATTATTCATTTTGGATTGGTAGAATCTATTGAAAGAGAAATTCAGAGAATAAAAAAACTGCGGCTGTTGAAAATTGAGTTCATTACACAGAAACACGATATTGATATTTCGCCAAAACATGGGTTAATTCTTTTCAGAATTATTCAGGAAAGTATCAATAATATCTTAAAACATTCGGGGGCAAAAAATGTAGCCATACAATTGGAAGACAGCTTTCAGGAACTAAAAATCACCATTTCTGATAATGGAAAAGGTTTTAGTATGAATAGCACAAAAGACGGTTCGGGATTAAAAAATATGGAGTTAAGAGCAAAACTTATCCACGCAGAATTTTCCATTCAGTCAATACTACAGGAAGGAACAAAAACATCCATCATTTACCACAAAAATTTATCATGAAAACAATTCCCATTGCTATTGTAGACGATCACACTTTAATGTCAAAAGCATTAGAAAATATGATTGCAGAAAATCCGAAATATCATGTTGTGATGAATCAGCCGAATGGTGAAGATTTTATCTCAGAATTAAAGAAAGTTTCCGAGCTTCCGGCTGTTGTTTTAATGGATATTAATATGCCCTATAAAAACGGGATAGAAACTACGGAGTGGCTTACTGAACATCATCCTGAAATTAAAGTAATTGCACTCACAATGGAAGATGACGAAAAAGTATTGATAAGAATGTTGAAAGCTGGTGCAAAAGGATATTTACTGAAAGATATGCAGCCGTCAATTCTTTTTCAGGCAATAGATACAGTATTTGAAAAAGGAAGTTTCTATACAGATTTCGTTGCTCAAAAACTACTGAAAGTGCAAACTGAAGATGCGAAAAACGCTTCATTGCTTTCAGATTTGAAAGAAAGAGAAAAAGAGTTCATCAAATTGGCTTGCAGCGAACTTACATACAAAGAGATTGCTGACAAAATGTGCTTAAGTCCTAAAACTATTGATGGTTATAGAGATTCTGTTTTCGTGAAATTAGAAATAAAAAACAGAGTAGGTCTTGTTCTTTTTGCTTTAAAGCACAATTTATGTTGATTTAAATACCAAAGTAATCGCCGTATTTTGCTACTCCAGAGGAATAATATACTTGTAGTAAAATGTCGCCATATTTTAGATTTCTGTAGGAACGGAAATTTAGAAAGCCACGGAATAACAATCCTTACCAATTTGGGTGAGGATTTTTTATGTCTAAATTTTTCTGCAATCTCATTTTAATAAAGGTGATTTTCCTGTAATAATTTAGGCTTTCTCCTCTGTTTTTCCTTTTAGTAATTATGGAATTTTGTCATGTAAAATTAAAGTTACAGGCAGAACCCGAAAAGCCTAAAGAGTAGGGAAATCTAAAAAACAATTACCATGAAAAAAGCATTAATTGTAGGAATCAACGATTACGCTCCTATCGGTTCTGGCGGTCCGGATCTCAACGGCTGCGTCAACGATGCGCGTGATATGGCAAACACTCTCGTTATTTGTGGGTTTGCTCCTGCACAAATTAGAATTTTAACCAACCAGAATGCTACAAGAGCCAATATTTTAAATTATTTAAAATCTCTGGTTAGTAATAGCGTGAAAGGAGATTCTATTGTATTTTATTATTCTGGTCACGGAACTAGAGTTGCAAACATCGGCGCAGATCTGGAAATTGATGGTCTCGATGAGGCAATTTGTCCGCACGATTATGCAAGTGCAGGAGTTATTCGTGATGATGATTTTAAAACGGTTTTAAGCAAATTGAAAGCTGGAGTAAATATGGAAGTTATCTTCGACTGTTGCCATTCCGGAACGGGTACAAGAAAGATGGATTTGGCTTTGGATATGGATTTCTCTTATGAAGCTGCACGTTTCATTCCGCCAATGCTAGAAGATGAATTTTATATGACATACGCAAGCGAAATTCCATTATCTAAAAGTTCAAAAAAGCAAACATTTACAACGAAAGCTTTGGTTCCTGTTGCCGGTCTTAATCATACTTTATGGGCTGCTTCCAAAGATAATCAGGTTTCTATGGAAGGAAACATGAGCGGACAAATAAGAGGGTACTTTACCTATCATTTCTGCAAAATACTTCGTGCTACCAACGGAAATATTGTCAGAAAAACACTTGACAAACAGATTGCTATGGCTTTAGCAGCAATGGGAGCGGCACAAATCAACCAGACAGAAAGTATGACTTCAGAATTTTCACAAAAAATATTTTCATAAAAATCATTGGCGGAATCCGAAAAGCCATCCATAGAGTAGGAAAAACTGATTAAAAACACCAAATAATCATGTCTAATATCGAAAACAACAATCCGATGACAGTGGAAGAAGTTGCAAAACTTAAAACTGTTAAAGCGAAATCAGCTGAAAAATCAGCAAATTTAAAACTAGCCGACAAAGAGCCGGAAACGGAAACCATCGACGGAAGAGTTTATCCGAAAGGAATGAAATCCGTAGGAATTACAATGAATGAAAAATCTGTTAGTGATGAAGTTACAGAAACCGATCATTTTTATCCCACTCATGCAGATTTTGAATATCAGCCAAAATTAGAACCCAGAAAAGACCGTAAGCCAAAATTTATCGAAAGAGAAACTTTCCTTTCAGTAAATGGTGCTAAAACTATCTTCGGACCAGATCAAAGAAAAGTGTTTAATTCAACAGCTTATCCGTGGCGTTGCGTAGGAAGAGTAGAAAGTCCTTTGGGAATCGCAAGTGGTGTAATGATTGGGCCAAGACATCTCTTGACCTGTGCGCACATCATAGATTGGAAACCTAACAATCAGACAGGATGGTTGAAATTTACTCCAATGTATTATAATGGAAGTGCTCCTTACGGATCGGCTTGGGGAATTCAGACTTATTACAAGCATAAAGTTGCAGGACCAACTATTGACGGGACTGAAGTGCAATTTGATTATGTGGTAGTCGTTTTAGATCGACCAATTGGAAACAGTACAGGTTGGTTGGGTTCAAAATCATACTCAGATTCTTGGGACGGACAAGCTTCGTTTACCCACGCTGGTTATCCGGCAGATTTAACAGGAACACAGAGACCAACTTATCAAACAGGAATTGCTTTGGATGGTGATTTTTGGAGTGCAGATGATAATCAAAGCATTAGTCATCAAGCAGATATTTGGCCAGGACAAAGTGGTGGTCCTTTCTGGGGATATTGGAACGGCGCTCCTTTCGCAGTTGCTACACAAAGCGCTCATAATCCGAGTACTAACTTTGCAAGTGGAGGTTCAGATTTGGTAGGTCTCGTTACAAAAGCAAGAAACGAATATCCTTAAGCTTAATTTTGTTTTATAAATGGAGAGTCTGGTTTTAATCAGGCTCTTTGTCTTTTTTAAGTTAAATGAAAACAGCACCTATAAAAAGTGCCGCTCAAATATTTATTAAACTATTTACGAAACATTTCCGTGTGCGGAATGTTATCTTCCAAATATTTTTTTCCGGTATCTTCAAAACCAAAACCAGAATAAAATCTTAACAGATAATCTTGTGCAGAGATTCTGATTTCTGAAGTGCGAAAACGGTTTTCAATGGTTTCAACAGCATATTGTATCAATTGCTTACCAGAATTTTTCCCTCTTCCTTTTTCTGTGGTTAAAACTCTTCCGATAGAAGTTTCGGGATATTTTATTCCTTTGTTGAAAATCCTGCAGTATGCTAAAACTTTCTGGTCTTGTTCTGCCCAAAGATGAAGTGCTTTTTGGTCGTAATCATCCAAATCGGGATATGGACAATCCTGTTCTACCACAAAAACATCTACTCTCGCTTTTATAATTTCATAGAGTTCGGAAGTCGTTATTTCTTCAAAACTCTTTATTTTCCAGATAATATTATTCATTAAAAGTCACGCTGTTATTGGCTAAAAACTCATTTGTTTTTTGAATGAAACTTAAAATTTCTTGTGTGCCAGTTTTCTTTTCCCCGGAAGTAACATAAATTTCGGGTAAATCTTCCCATGTTTTGTGAAGTTCAACTTTGTAGTCTTCCACATTTTTTATCAAAATGTTTGGCTTAAGTTTATCAGCTTTTGTGAAAACAATTGAAAAAGGAACACCGCTTTCTCCACACCATTGGATAAATTCCAAATCAATATTTTGCGGACTGTGACGAGAATCCACCAAAACAAAAAGATTTACCAGATTGTTTCTGTTTAATATGTAATTGTTAATCAGTTTCTCAAAGTCTCTTCTCATAACCTTTGAAACCTTTGCATATCCGTATCCTGGTAAATCGGTGAGATACCAACTTTCATTAATGATAAAATGATTGATCAACTGAGTTTTCCCCGGAGTTCCTGATGTTTTTGCCAAATCTTTTCTATTCAGCATTCCGTTGATCAGTGAAGATTTTCCTACATTTGAGCGTCCGATAAATGCATATTCCGGCATCGTTCCTTCAGGACATTCCTGCCATTTTCCGCTGCTTTTTACAAACTCCGCTGTTTTTATAACCATTTGTCTTGATTTTATTTAGAAAAATAAACCATTAAGAAGTCTTAATGGTTTAGTCTTAATTATATTTTATCTTTAACCCAATTGTAAAGAATTTCGTTGAATTCATCGGGTTTTTCCATCATTGCAGCGTGTCCGCATTTATCAATCCAGAATAAATCAGAATTCGGAATAAATTTATGCATGTCAATCGCTACTTCCGGAGGTGTCACGTTATCCTGTTTTCCCCAAATAAGACACGTGGGACGCAGAATTTTTGGAAGATCATTCAGCATATTGTGTTTAATAGCACTTCTTGCAAGCATTACAGTTTTAATACCTTTCATTCTGTCATTAACTACACTGAAAACTTCATCTACCAAAGCTTCTGTAGCCACAGCAGGATCATAAAAAACCTCTTCAGCTTTTTTTCTTATATAAGATCGGTCATTCTTTCTTGGAAAACTGTCTCCAAACGCTCTTTCATATAATCCCGAACTTCCGGTAAGAACCAGATTCTGCACAAGATCTGGTCTTGCTAAAGTAAGAATAAGCCCTACATGACCACCCATAGAATTTCCTACGATGGTTACAGGTTTTCCGATCTCGCTTTCAATAAATTTAATTACGTATTTGGCAATTGTAGTAAGATTGGTATTAAGTACCGGCAAATCATAGATCGGTAATTGAGGCACATAAACCTTAAAACCTTTCTCTGAAAAAAAATTCACCATCTTGTCAAAATTACTCAATCCACCCATCAAACCGTGCAAAAGCACCAATGGATGTCCTTCTCCAGCTTCAATGAAGGTATATTTCTTATCTTTTTTTGTACTAAATATCATAAAGTCGCTTTAATAAAGCACTGCAAAAATACAAATTATACACCAAAAATTTTTTGATATATCTAATTTAAAATAAAAATAATATAATAAAGGAGATGTACTCACTTTTTTTAGAAATCTTTTTATTATTCACAGAACAATGCGTTCTGTAACTGTTTTTATATCAAATGTTTAAACCTCTTATAGGATGTTCTGTGTAAAACTTATTAACATTAAGTCAAAAAGTGGGAAAAAGTGGGAGGTTTTGGAATTTTTTGTATAATTTTGTCCCAAATGAGAAATTTCATTGGAACATATGAGTGCAAAATAGACGACAAAGGTCGCCTGAAGGTACCTTCATCGCTGATAAAACAGATGGAGGACTTTGAGGATAAAACCTTTGTGGTAAAGCGTTCTGTGTTTCAACCGTGTCTCGAAGTCTATCCTATGAAAGCATGGGATAAGCTTATGGAAAAAATAAATAAATTAAACAGATTCATTAAAAAGAATGCTGATTTCATCAGAATGTTTACTGCAGGTGTAAAAACTGTAGAGCTAGACAGCGCCGGAAGACTGCAAATCTCAAAAGATCTTACGCATTTTGCTGATCTTACGAAAGATATTGTAATCACCAGTGCGGGCGAACTTTTCGAAGTTTGGAATAAAGATGCTTATGAAAAGGTAATCGCAACCAACGAAGAAGATTTTGCAAGTTTGGCAGAAGATGTAATGGGAACTTTTGGTGAAGAATAAATAAATACACGAATGAGCATATATCACAACCCCGTTTTATTGAAGCAAAGTGTGGATGATTTGGTGACGAATCCGGACGGAATTTATGTGGACTGCACATTCGGTGGAGGAGGTCATTCAAGAGAAATTTTAGACAGACTTTCTGAAAATGGAAAGCTGTATGCATTTGATCAGGATCTTGATGCGCTAAAAAATACGATTGATGACCCGAAATTCACCTTAATCAATCAGAATTTCAGGTTTTTAGAAAATTCATTGCTTGCTTATGGTGTTTCTAAAGTGGATGGAGTTTTGGCAGATCTTGGTGTTTCTTCTCATCAGTTTGATGAAGCAGAAAGGGGTTTTTCTACAAGAAATAATGCACCTCTTGATATGAGAATGAATGTGATGCAAAGTCTTGATGCCAAAAAAGTGATTAATGAATATGAAGAAGATGCATTAGCTGATATCTTTTATTATTATGGTGAACTAAGAGAAGCAAGAAAACTGGCGAGAGATATTGTTCATCACAGAAAAGAAAAAGCAATTAATACAACGGAAGATCTGAAAAAACTGTTCAGCTTTCTTCCTCCACATAAGGTGAATAAATTTTATGCACAGCTTTTTCAGGCAATAAGAATTGAGGTAAATCAGGAACTTGAGGTTTTGAAAGAAATGCTTGTTCAGGCATATAATGTTTTGAAACCGGGAGGAAGATTGGTAGTGATCTCTTATCATTCTCTGGAAGATCGTCTGGTAAAAAGATTTCTTAAAAACGGAATGTTCGAAGGTGAGCCGCAACGTGATATTTACGGAAATTATGAAAAAACTTTTGAACTGATTAAAAGCAAAGCAATTATTCCGGATAATAAAGAAATTGAAGAAAACTCCAGAGCCAGAAGTGCTAAAATGAGAACAGGAATTAAAGTATAATCATTCCGTGTACATTCCCCTCCTTTGCATAGGTGGCAAAAATTAGAAATAATTTTTTGACGGGTGGTTTAAAAGTAGTTAATATTAAAATAAAATCAGACAAAGTCTGTGGCAAAAAGAACAACATATCGTCCTAAAAAGAAACTCACTTTTATAGATATTATAAAAGGGAACTTCCTGAACAGGGATGAGTTGAAAACACATTATAAATTTTTCCTGTTAATATTTGTTTTGATGATGGCGATGATATATTCAAATCATTTGGTAAACAAAAAAATAAAAATTGTAAACGCTTTAAAAGAAGAAACAGAAGAATACAAATCTAGAAACGCTTACGCACAAAGTAAGCTCATCAAAGTGAAAATGGAATCTGAATTGGGGAAACAAGTCGCAGAAGACTCGTTAATGACTCTTGAAAGTCATCCCCATAAACTCTTAATAAAACTAGACACTACAGATGCAAAAGCAAAATGAATACGATAACAAACGTAAAAAAACGTTACGATGGGGCTACCTCTTTGCAGTGGGAGCTTTATGCGTGTTTGTGCTTTTCATTGCAAGAATTGTAGTTCTTCAGAATACCAATGTTCAGGAAATTAAAGATGATTACATCAACAACAATTACCGTACAGCAACGCTGAAAGCAGCAAGAGGAAATCTATATGCTTCAGACGGATCTATTTTGGCAACAACAGTAATGCGTTACGATGTTTTTCTTGATTTCAAAACCATGAAAGACACTGTTTATACCAATAATATCGGGGCGCTTACAGATTCTCTAAGCAAAATGTTTGGAAAGCCGAGATCTGAATTCAGGAAAAAATTCGATGAGCAGAGAAGAAAGAAAAATCAGTATTATACTCTTGTAAGAGGTTTAGATTTCGATCAGTATGACAGAATCAGAAAATTTCCGATTTTTAGAAAAGGAAAAAACAAAGGTGGTTTTATTATCGACAGAAACTACAAGAGAGAATTGGCAACTTCAGAAATCGGAGCAGGAACAATAGGAATCGATAATGGAGTGGTAAAAGCTGGTCTTGAAGGTGCTTTTTCTAAATATTTAACAGGTACCAACGGACAAAGATTGGAGCAGAGGGTTAATTCTTCACAATGGAAACCTATTGACTTCTGGAAAGTAAAAGAACCTACAGACGGACAGGATGTTTACACTACTTTAGATCTTAGAATTCAGGATATTGCGCATTCTGCTTTAGAAAAACAACTCATTAATTTTGAGGCAGAACATGGTACGGTAATCGTGATGGAAGTTGCTACGGGTAAAGTTCGTGCAATGGTTAATTTACGAAAGATAGAACCCGGAATTTATGAAGATGCTTATAATTATGCATTGAAAGATAATATAGAACCGGGATCCACTTTCAAAACAATTTCGCTTTTGGCAGCAATGGATGATGGTTTTATCGACGAAAATACAACGGTAAACGTAGGAAACGGTGTTTGGACATATGCTAAACAGAGAATTTCAGACGGTCACGGTGGCGGAACTTATGAAATAAGTGATGTTTTAGCAAAATCCAGTAACGTAGGAACCGCAAAGCTGATTACCAAATTTTATGCAGACAAACCACAGATTTTTTTAGATCACTTAAAAAGATGGAAGTTATTTGATAAAATGGATATTGAACTTCCGGGAATTACAAAACCGAGATTTGTAACACCGGAAAGTAAAAAATGGAATGCGGCAGCTTTGGCTTCATTATCATATGGATATGCATCAAACATTAACCTTCTTCAACTGACAACTTTCTACAACGGAATTGCCAATAGAGGAAAAATGCTTAAGCCTCTCTTCATCGATAAAATCATGAAAGACGGTAAAACTATTTTCGAAGCTAAAGAAGAAGTGATCGTGAAAAAAATGGCTTCAGATAAAGCGATTCAGATGATGACAAGTGCTTTAACGAAAGCTGTGGAAAAAGGAACCGCAAAAAGTATTTTTACTCCAAATTTAAGAATGGCAGGAAAGACTGGAACGGCGAGATTTGAATATTGGTTGCCTGGTCCGATGAAGTACAGAGCTTCGTTTGCAGGATTTTATCCGGCGGATAACCCGAAATACACGTGTTATGTAATGATTAGCGAGCCGAATGTTTCAAAGGGATTTTACGGAGGAACAGTTTCCGCACCAGTATTTAAAGAAATTGCTGGAAAAACTTTCCTTAAAACGCCTCAGAATGTAGAAAAAGAAATGCTTGTAGACAGAAAGGTGAATCTTAATAAGATGGTTGAGCCGAATGTAAAGGTAGCAGTTAATAATAAACAAATGCCAAGTGTGGTCGGTTTGATAGGTAAAAACGTAATCCCACAATTGGAAAATTTAGGTTATCGTGTAGAGTTCAAGGGAGTTGGAAGAATCAAAGAACAATTCCCGTTAGAAGGTACGAGAATCAGTAAAAACCAGAGAATTTATTTATCTCTGCAGAATTAAAGAAAGTTCTGAAAGACAATTTAAAATAGAATAGGAAGAAATCCTGTAAGAAATATAGAAATGCAATTAGTTGAATTATTAAACAGAATTCCAGTAATAGAAAGTCACGGTGAAAATAATCGTGAAGTTTCTGAATTGGTTTTCGACAGCAGAAAGGTTTCCGAGAACTCTTTGTATATCGCATTGAGAGGTACGGTTGTAGACGGACATTCATTTATTGCATCTTCCATTGAAAAAGGAGCAAAAACTATTGTTTGTGAAGAACTTCCCGAAAATTTAGACGGAAATATCACTTATATCAAAGTGAAAGATTCGGCTAAAACTTTAGGACATTTGGCTTCTAATTTTTATGGCAATCCTTCAGAAAAATTAAAATTAATCGGAGTTACCGGAACCAACGGCAAAACTTCAGTTTCTACTCTGCTTTTTGATGTCTTTAAAAATCTTGGGTACGATTCTGCTCTACTTTCAACAGTAGAAATAAGAATTGGTGAAGAAATTATTCCGGCGACTCATACCACTCCGGATGTAATTACCATTAATAAAATTTTGGCTAAAGCAGTTGAGAAAGGTTGCGAATTTGCCTTTATGGAAGTAAGCTCTCACGGAATTGCCCAAAACAGGATAGAAGGTCTTACTTTCAAAATTGCTGGTTTTACCAATCTTACACACGACCATTTAGATTATCACAAAACATTTGATGAATATCTGAAAACTAAAAAAAGGTTTTTTGATGAATTAAATGAAAATGCAATCGCTATTACCAATGTTGACGATAAAAACGGAAATGTAATGCTTCAGAACACAAAGGCTGTTAAAAAGTCTTATGCTTTGAAGACAATGGCAGATTACCACGGAAGAACCTTGGAAGTTGATTTTAACGGAATGCTGTTAAATTTCAACGGAAAAGAATTCTGGACGACTTTAACAGGGAAATTCAATGTTTATAATTTGCTTTTAGTCTTCGGAATTGCTTCTGAATTAGGCTTTGAGCAGGATGAAATTTTGCAGGCAATCAGTATTTTGAAGAGAGTCAATGGAAGATTTGAAACCTTCAAATCTGATGGCGGAATTTTCTTCATTGTCGATTATGCACACACTCCGGATGCATTGGAAAACGTTTTGGACAGCATCAACGACATCAGAACAAAAAACGAGAGACTGATTACAGTTTTTGGTTGCGGAGGAGACAGAGATCACGCTAAAAGACCTGAAATGGGAAATATTGCTTCAAAGAAATCGACTTTGGCAATCATCACTTCAGACAACCCAAGAACAGAAGATCCGAATCAGATTATAAAAGAAATTGAAGCTGGTGTTGAGCCTCAAAACTTCAGCAAATACACTTCAATTCCCGACAGAAGAGAAGCCATAAAAATGGCAATAAAATTCTCAGAACCGAAAGATATTGTTCTCGTTGCCGGAAAAGGTCACGAAAACTATCAGGAAATCAATGGGATAAAACATCATTTTGATGATAAAGAGGTGATAAATGAGTTATGGCAATTAATGAGCAAATAAATTTTAAATAAAAGCATTATGCTATACTATCTATACGAATATCTGACGAGCCAGGGCATCCACATTCCGGGAATGGGATTGTTGAAGTACATTTCTTTCCGTGCAGGAATGGCTGTTTTGTTGTCTTTGACGATTGCGCTTATTTACGGAAAAAGCATCATTAATTATCTGAGAGGAAAACAGATGGGCGAGTTGGTTCGTGATCTAGGATTAGACGGACAGAAACAAAAAGAAGGAACTCCTACAATGGGAGGTTTCATCATTATTATTGCCACTTTGATTCCGGTTTTGCTGTTTACAAGAATTACCAATATCTATATTGTTCTTCTTATCGTAACAGTAATTTGGATGGGAGCAATCGGTTTTCTGGATGATTATTTAAAGAAAATTAAAAAAAATAAAGACGGATTAAGCGGGAAATTTAAAATTGTAGGACAGGTCGGTTTAGGGTTAATTGTCGGAGTTACAATGTATTTTCATCCCGATATTACGGTTAAAAGAAAATATGCGGATGCAAAAGTAGTGAACAGAAATAATGTAGAACAGAATTTTATGCCTACAGAAAAAATTACCGTTTCTACCGTTCCTTTTGCTAAAAACAATGAATTTGATTATAGCGGAATCTTATTCTGGATGAATGACGAAGATGCTCACGAATGGGCATGGATTGTCTTTATTCCAATTGTGATTTTCATCGTAACAGCAGTTTCCAACGGAGCCAATATTACCGACGGAATTGATGGTCTCGCTGCGGGAACAAGTACAGTTATTTTACTTGCGTTGGCGTTTTTTACCTACGTTTCTGGGAATATCATTTTTGCAGATTATCTAAACATCATGTTTCTCCCAAACATGGGAGAAACCACGATTTTTGTCGTTGCAATGGTGGGTGCTGTAATAGGTTTTTTCTGGTACAATACTTATCCCGCACAGGTTTTCATGGGTGATACAGGAAGTTTGATGTTGGGCGGTGTAATTGCTGTTTTAGCAGTTATTTTAAGAAAAGAATTAATGATTCCTGTTTTATGCGGAATATTCTTAATCGAGAATATTTCCGTAATGCTTCAGGTTGTAGTTTTTAAATACAGAAAAAGAAAATTTGGGTTAGAATATGCCCAGAACAATAGATTGTTTAAAATGTCTCCATTACATCATCATTATCAGAAAGATGGTTTTCATGAAAGTAAAATCGTCAACAGAATGATTATTATCGGTGTAATGTTAGCAATTGTATGTCTTATCACATTAAAGATGAGATAAAATAAGAATTGAGGTATTCGGGAATTCAGAGATTTAGAAATTATGATCTCTACTGAATTTCTAAATCTCTTAATCTTTTAATTTTTAATTAAAATGAAAATAGTTGTTTTAGGAGGTGGAGAAAGCGGTTGTGGTGCTGCTTATTTGGCTAAAAAGAAAGGTTTGGAAGTATTTCTTTCAGACAAAGGAGCCATTAAGGAGAATTACAAACAGTTTTTAACGGAGAATGAAATTGATTTTGAAGAGGAAAACCACGACGAAGAAAGAATCTTAAAAGCAGACTGGATTGTAAAAAGCCCGGGAATTCCCAAAAAGGCAGACATCATTCACAAAATTCATATGAAGGGAATCAGAATTTCTTCGGAAATAGAGTTTGCTTCAGAATTCACAAATGCGAAGATTATTGCCATTACGGGAAGTAACGGAAAAACAACAACGACTTCTTTAATCTATTATATTCTGAAAAATGACGGAATGAATGTAGGTTTAGGAGGAAACATCGGTTACAGCTTTGCAAAGCAGGTTGCCGACGAAAACCATGAATATTATGTTTTAGAGGTAAGTTCTTTTCAGTTGGATGATATTCAGAACTTTAGACCATACATTTCTTTGTTGCTGAATCTGTCTAAAGATCATCTGGATCAATACAATTACAACTACGAAGAATATGCTTTAGCAAAATTCAGAATCACTGAAAATCAGGAGAATGATAATTTTTTCATCTACAATAAAGATGATGAAATGAGTAAAAGTATTCTTGAGAAATTTGAAGTTAAAGCCAAAATGATTCCTTTTTCAACCAACGAAAAAATGACTGAAGGAGGTTTTATAGACGATGAACAATTGATTGTAAAGCTGAAAGATAAATTTTCTATGAAGTTGGATGAATTGTCTTTAATGGGAAATCATAATGTTGCTAACAGCTTAGCGGCTTCTATTGCAGGTAAGATATTGGAAATCAATAATGAAAGTATCAGAAACTCTTTGATGACGTTTCAGGCAGTTGAACACAGGCTGGAATTTGTTTCTGAAATTGACGGAGTAAAATTCATCAATGACAGTAAGGCAACCAATGTGAATGCGACTTATTACGCATTAGAAAGCATGAAAGCTCCAACAGTTTGGATTGTTGGCGGACAAGATAAAGGAAATGACTACTCAGAAATTGAGGATTTAGTTAAAAAGAAAGTAAAGGCTATTGTTTGTTTGGGGATTGATAATCAAAAGATTATTGATTTCTTTAAAGAGAAAAAAGAGTTTATTTACGATACATCAAGTATGGCAGAAGCAATAGAGATTTCAAAATCTTTGGCAAAAAAAGGAGATACTGTTTTACTGTCACCTTGTTGCGCAAGTTTTGATTTATTTAAAAGCTACGAAGACAGAGGTCGTCAGTTTAAAGAACAGGTATTAAAAGCAAATAGCTTATAGCCAAAAGCTAAAAGCACACATTATGAACGAACAAGACATAGAAAGCAGATTTGAATTTCTAAAGGGCGATAAAGTGCTTTGGATGGTCATTATTGTGATCTCCATTTTCTCTATTTTCCCGGTATATTCTGCAAGTTCAAATCTGGAATATATCGTTAATAATGGGACTACAACGGGTCATGTTATCAAGCATATGTTTTTTGTAGTTCTAGGTTTGGGAATCATGAGATTGGTGGGAACCGTAAAGTATGAATACATTGGGAAGCTCAGCAGTATTTTATTGGGTTTGATGATTATCTTGTTGATTATCACAATGTTTACGGGGCAGACTATCGACGGAGCGAGTGCTTCTCGATGGCTGAAAATTCCTGGAACACCCATTTCTTTTCAGCCGTCATCTTTTGCTTTTTTAATGTTGATTATTTATCTGTGCAGATATTTAACCAAGAAAATAACCAGAGAAAGACTGCCGATTGAGAATATCATGTATATTTTCGGACCGATCTTATTGGTTTTCGTATTGGTAGCAAAAGATAACGGTTCTACAGCATTGATGATTTTAATGGTTTCTGTAGTTGTTCTAATTATCGGGCAGCTTCATTGGAAATACATTGCAGGATTTATTTCTTCATCATTTGTAGCAATTGTTTTGTTTTTAATAATTGCTTTAAATACCAATTTAATTGGTGGAAACCGTGTTCATACTTGGATGAGCCGTATTGAAACATTTACCTCAAGCAAAGCAAAGTCTGCCGATGTAGATGATGAAAGCGTAAAAGCAAAAAATTATCAGGTAATGCAGGCAAAAGCCGCCATCGTTCATGGTGGAATTACCGGAATGGGACCAGGAAAAAGCGCTTTGAAGCAAATGCTTCCGCAATCGGCGTCCGATTTTATTTTTGCCGTAATTGTGGAAGAATACGGAGTTATTGGTGCAGCATTTCTCATAAGTATGTATCTCATTATGATTATCAGAATTGTAATGATTGCCAGTAAAATGCCTGCTTTTTTCGGATCGTTGCTCGTGCTCAGTCTTGGTGTAATGATTTTCATTCAATTAGCAGTTAATATTGCGGTGGCAGTGAATCTGATTCCTGTAACGGGACAGCCTTTACCATTGATAAGTTACGGAGGAACATCTATGTTAGTTACGTATTTACAGTTGGGAATTATTTTAAATATAAGCTCAAGAATCCAGATTTATGATGAAGAAGGTATGGGCAAAAAACAAAGCATAGCAGAAATAAATGACATCGCATAAATTGGCGATAAATATATGAACAAGAGATTAAAAATATTGTTATCAGGAGGCGGAACAGGAGGACACATCTTCCCGGCGATTGCAATTGCAGACGAAATCAAAAAAAGATTTCCTGATGCAGAATTTTTGTTCATTGGAGCCAACGGAAAAATGGAGATGGAAAAAGTTCCGCAGGCGGGTTATAAAATCGAAGGAATTGATATTGCCGGAATTAACAGAGGGAATCTTTTATCAAATTTAGGTTTGCCTTTTAAAATTTTGAAAAGTTTATCCAAATCTAAAAAAATCATCAAAGATTTCGCTCCGGATTTTGCTGTCGGGACAGGTGGTTTTGCAAGCGGACCTGCTTTATATGAAGCGAGTAAATTAGGAATCCCGATTTTTATTCAGGAGCAGAACGCACATGCAGGAGTTACAAATAAGATTTTGAGTAAAAAAGCGAAAGCAGTTTTTACGGCATATCCGAAAGTTGAAGGTTTTCCGTCTGAAAAAATAAAGTTTTTGGGAAATCCGATTCGTGAAAATATTGTTTCCGGAATGCAGGAAACAACGTCAGCAAAAGAAAAAATGGGTTTAGATAAAAATAAACTCACCATTCTTTCTGTTGGAGGTTCTTTAGGATCAAGAACATTAAACAACGCTTGGAAAGAGAATTTAGATAAACTAAAAGAAAAAGGCTACCAATTGATCTGGCAAACCGGAAAGTTAGACTACAGCGAGTTGTCTTCCGACATCCAGCTTCCAGCTTCCATCCAGCTCAAAGAATTCATCAAAGACATGGAAACTGCTTATTCATCTGCAGATGTCATTGTTTCCAGAGCGGGAGCTATTGCGATTTCGGAATTGGCAGTGGCGCAAAAGCCAGTTGTTTTGGTGCCATTTCCGTTTGCAGCGGAAGATCATCAAACCAAAAATGCGATGAATCTGGTAGAAAAAAATGCAGCCAAAATGGTAAAAGATTCTGAAATGAAAGAAAAATTCTGGAACACATTATCAGAAATCTGCGAAAATGAGAATGTGAGAAAAGAAATGTCTGACAATTTAAAATATTTTGCCAAACCCAATGCAGCAAAAGAGATTGTGGATGAGATATTTAATAAACTGTAAAAAGTATCATTGTAAAATGTATTAATGAATCATAAATACCCTTTACATAAATACAATAATACAAGAAAAAAGAATGAACAATTTAGAAACATATCAAAATTTTTACTTCGTTGGAATCGGAGGTATTGGGATGAGTGCTTTAGCGCGCTATTTCCATGCTTCGGGCAAGAATGTTTTGGGCTATGATAAAACCAACACCAAACTTACGACGGCTTTGATGAACGAAGGAATTGATATTGTTTTTGAAGATGCCATTGATGATAAAATCATTTCTTTAGAGAAGGAGAAAACATTGGTAATTTATACTCCGGCAATTAAGAAACTTGGAATTTTAGATTACTTTAATGAAAATCGGTTTGAAGTTTTAAAACGTGCAAAAGTTTTAGGTTTGATTACCGAAAATACAGACTGTATTGCTGTTGCAGGAACTCACGGGAAAACAACAACTTCTACTTTGGTTGCTCATTTGTGCAAAGAAGCAGATTTGCCTTTTTCATGTTTTTTAGGTGGAATTTCTGAGAATTTTAAATCAAATTTTCTTTACAACGGAAATCGGTATTCTGTGTTGGAAGCCGATGAATACGACAGAAGTTTCCTGAATCTTTCTCCGGATTGGGCAGTGATTACTTCTACGGATGCAGATCATTTAGACATTTACGGAGATAAAAATACGATTGAAGAAGGGTTTAAACAATTTGCGGCTTTGGTTCCCGATGATAAACAGCTTTTTGTAAGAAAGGGTATTGAAATTGGAAGATCGCATAAAACCTATGCTGTAAACGAAGTTGCAGATTATTATTCAGACAATCTTCGTATGGATTATGATAAAATCTACTTCGATTTTCATACACCTACAGAAACAGTGACAGATTTTGTCTGGGATATTCCGGGAATTCATAATGTTGAAAATGCAACCGTTGCAATAGCTATTCTTCACAATTTGGGAGTTGATTTTGAAACGCTGAAGAAAGCAATTGCCAATTTTAAAGGAATAAAAAGAAGATATACAAAACACATTTATCAGAGTGGTAAAATTTATATTGACGATTATGCGCATCATCCGACAGAAATCAATGCGGTGGTGGGATCAATCAAAACATTTTATCCGGATAAGAAATTATTGGTTGTTTTTCAGCCTCATCTGTTCAGCAGAACAAGAGATTTTGCCGATGGATTTGCTGAAAGTTTAAGTAAATCTGAAGAATTGATTTTGCTCGACATTTATCCGGCAAGAGAGCTTCAGGAGAATTTTGAAGGCGTTACTTCAGATTGGTTGTTGGAAAAAGTGACTTTAGATAAAAAAGAAATTTCAGAATTATCTGAAGCTTTTAATAAGATAAAAGAAAAGGAGTTTGATATTTTATTGACGGTTGGTGCAGGAAATATTGATACGCTGTATGATCCGATTTGTGAGTGGCTGGAAAAATAATTAAAAATAAATTTTAAAACAGTTTTGAATGTCTAAAATCTGACATCTAAAATCTGTTATCTTAAAACAATGAAAAACAAATACAGAATTTTAAAAATTGCCATCACAGTAATCATTCTTGGGTTCCTGCTGAGTTTTTCGTTGAAGAAATTCAGTGGACAGAATATTACAGATGAGAAAATTTCTGTAAAAATGAATGAAAAAACGCCGGTATATTTCATTGATGAAAAAGATATTAAACAAATTGTCATTAAAGAAAATCCGTCAGGAAAAGTAGGCGATTTGAATATTCCTGAGCTGGAAAAAAAAATTAATGCACTTCCAGCTGTAGACAGTGCCAATGTATATTTAAATTTAAACGGAAAATTAAACCTAGATATTAAGCAGAGAGTACCGGTTTTCAGGCTCAATAATGATGGTAAAGATTTCTATGTCGATGAAAAGGGAGTAGAATTCCCAATATCAAAGACATATTCTCATCCTTGTATGTTGGTAACGGGTGATGTGAAAAAAGAGGAATATGAAAAACTGGCTGACTTGGTCGATAAAATTGACAAAGATGATTTCAGTAAAAAATATTTCATCGGGATTTCAAAATATAAAGACAGCTACAATCTCCTCACGAGTGAAGGGAATTACAAAGTTGAGATTGGAGATTTAGATAATATTGAATTAAAAGTAAAAGGTTTTAAAACATTTGTCGAAAAATATCTTGTTTATCAGGATCCTCAGAAATACAAAATGATTTCGGTAAAATATCAGAATCAGATTGTTACAACGCTGAATCCTTATTTTAAAGAAAACGACAGTATTTTGAAAGCGGGGCATAAAGATTTAGCGAAAGTTCCTGAAGGCGTAAGTTCCGCAAAAAAGACGGAGATTAATTTAAAACCTACTGTGAAAAAGGTAAGTTCAACTTCTTCAAAGCCAAAGGAAACAGCAAAATCTAAAGCAGTTGTAAAAAATAAAACGACAACAAAAACAAAGACGAAAGCAAAGGTTAAAATTGAGTAAAAAGTAGGTAAATCCTATTAAATTAAATAAGTAATTAAATCAAATCGATATATAACAATGGAAAATCAAGAGTATTCAGTAGGTCTTGACATCGGGACAACCAAGATTGTCGCCATTGTCGGAAGGAGGAATGCACACGGGAAAATAGAAATTCTCGGTGTTGGGAAGGCAAAAAGTCTTGGAGTTCATAAAGGGATTGTGAATAATATTTCACAAACTATTAACTCCATCAAAGCAGCTGTTGCAGAGGCACAGTCAAGCGCAGGAGTTCCTATTCATAAGGTAACTGTGGGTATTGCGGGAAAACACATTCGTTCTCTGCAACATTCAGATTACATTATGCGTGAGAATCCGGATAGATTCATCACAGATGATGATATCGAAGCGCTGAAAGATCAGGTGAAAAAGCTGGTCATGTTACCGGGCGAAGAAATTATTCATGTATTGCCGCAGGAATATAAGGTTGATTCTGAAGGAGAAATTCAGGAGCCTGTCGGAATGCACGGAAAACGTCTGGAAGCCAATTTCCATGTTGTCGTAGGACAAATGGGAAGCATCAGAAATATCGCAAGATGTGTAAGAGAAGCAGGTCTGGAGATGGAAGCGCTTACTTTAGAGCCTTTGGCATCTTCTGAAGCTGTTTTGACTAAAGAAGAAAAAGAAGCTGGAGTAGCCATTGTAGACATTGGTGGTGGTACTACAGATATTGCTATTTTTAAAGATAATATCATCCGTCATACTTGCGTCATCCCTTACGGAGGCGGAATTATCACGGAAGACATCAAAGAAGGTTGTTCAATTATAGAAAAACACGCCGAGCAATTAAAGGTTAAGTTCGGTTCTGCAGTTCCTGAGTTGGAAAAAGACAGTACTTTTGTTACCATTCCCGGACTTCACGGAAGACCAGATAAAGAAATTTCTCTTAAAACTTTAGCACAGATTATCAATGCGAGAGTTGAGGAAATTTTAGAAATGGTAAATACAGAATTAAAAGCTTACGGAGCATTTGAACAGAAGAAAAAACTGATTGCAGGAATTGTTTTGACGGGTGGTGGTTCAAATCTGAAACATCTTCGTCAGTTGGCAAATTATACCACAGGTTTCGATAGTAGAATTGGTTTCGCAAATGAATATATTGCAAACGATAAAAACCAGTATCTTAAAGGACCGGAATTTGCGACTTCTATCGGTTTGCTGATGGAAAGTTTGAAGATTAGAGATAAAAAAACGGTTGCTGTAGAAGAAGTTGAAATTGAGATCGAAACAAAAACTGAAGAGACACAACAAACGATTTCTCCTACAGTTGTACAGCAGATAGAAACGCCACAGTCTGCACAGGAATATGAAACACCTGCTCAGCAACAACAGAGAAAAGTAAGATTGACTTTCGGGCAGTCTTTGATGGAAAAAGTAAAAAAATTCTTTGAAGAAGTAGAATAAATTAATAGAAGTGATGAATGATAAGCGATGAATGATTTTTCTCATCAACTATCATAGTCGTTTATCAAACATAAAAAAATATAAGTATGGAAAATATAGGTACACAAGGGTTTTCATTTGATTTGCCAAAAGGAAATTCCTCGATCATTAAAGTAATCGGTGTTGGTGGCGGTGGAAACAATGCCCTGAAACACATGTACGAAAAAGGAATTCACGGGGTAGATTTTGTGATTTGTAATACAGATGCGCAGACTTTAGATAACAATCCGGTTTCTAATAAAGTTCAGTTAGGAGTTACCATCACTGAAGGTCTTGGAGCAGGTGCAGATCCTGAAGTAGGTGAAAAAGCAGCTATCGAAAGTATTGAAGACATTAAAGCGGCAATGGGACAAAACACCAAGATGGTTTTCATCACTGCAGGAATGGGTGGTGGTACCGGAACGGGTGCGGCTCCGGTAATTGCTAAAGTTGCCAAAGATATGGGAATTCTTACGGTAGGTATTGTTACCGTTCCTTTTAGTTTTGAAGGAAAAAGAAGACTCGATCAGGCAGAATTAGGACTTGATAAACTAAGAAATAATGTTGATTCTTTAATTGTGATCAACAACGATAAGCTGAGACAGCAGTTTGGAAATTTAGGTTTCAAACAGGGTTTCTCAAAAGCCGATGAAGTTTTAACCAATGCTGCAAAAGGAATGGCAGAAGTTATTACCGGTTATTTTGATGTTAACATTGACTTTAGAGATGCTAAATCTGTTCTTCAAAATTCAGGAACGGCATTAATGTCTACAGGAACGGCTTCAGGTGAAAATAAAGCGGAAGAAGCGGTAAGAAAAGCATTAGATTCTCCTTTATTGAATGACAACAAAATTACAGGTGCAAGAAATGTATTGTTATTGATCAGAAGTGGAGTGGAAGAAGCTACTATGGACGAAATCGGTATCATCATGGATTATATCCAAAAAGAAGCAGGTCACACCGCAGACATTATTTTTGGAGTGGGTGCAGATGAAGAATTGGGAGATGCAGTAAGTGTATTGGTTATTGCTACAGGTTTTTCTAATGACAATAAGAAATTTGCCGGTCCTACAGAAAAAATCAGAATTGGTTTGAATGATGCTTTGGACACTCCAAAAGCGTCTCCTTTCAAAACAAGAGATGAGAGAGAAGTTTCACCGGAGCAGGGATACGATTTCGGTGGTAAAAACCTTTTCAGATTAGATGATGAAGATCAGTCTACGCCACAGTTTAAAGTGACGTCTACTGAAAAAAAAATGATTATCGATGATGAGGACGTTAAAACCGAAATAAAATTCTCTGATAGAGAGGTAGATACGGTAGAAAGCCCGATTCAGAGCTGGAGAAATGAAGATTTGGAAGAGGAAGCAGCGATCAATTTATTCTCTTTCGATGATGATCCTAATGATTTGGAGATCCAGTCTTTTTCTTTTGATTTTGAAAATAAAAATGAAGAGCCAATAAAGGAATCTTTTGGTGAGCGTTTTTCGGAAGATAAAGCTGTGGAATTTAGTTTTACGGTAAATGAACCGATCAATGAACCTAAAGCTGATTTCTCACAACCCAAAAATGAAGTGGAAACTTCTGGTGTAATCGAGAAAAAAGTAGAAGAAACGACCCATAAAGTTGAAACATTCTATCAAACTCAGGAGCAGCCAAAAGTAGAAGAAAAACCTGTTTTGGAAAGAAGAACAGAAGTTGAAACGCCAAGACAGACAGAATCAGGATTTACTTTCGTAAACAAACCTGCAGACCAGGAAAGAGCGACTGAAAGAAGAAATAAACTGAAAGAATTTAATTCTCGTTATCAGAATTTTGATCACGTTAATGAGTTTGAATCTGTACCGGCGTTCAAAAGAAAAAATATTTCTATCGACGGAGCCAATGCTTCAGATCAGAATATAAATACCTATTTGTCTGATAATAATGGCAATATGCAGATCAGAGAAAACAGATTTTTAAATAAAGACGTAGATTAAATTAATTTAAAAATGGGGGCGATTTGAGAATTTGAAAATTTAACGGTTGGAAATAGTGTTTTAGATAAAAATTAAAACGCTTATCCGCAACCTGTCATAATTAAAAATGCTTTGTATTTCTTTGTTAAGTTAACGCCTTTGTATAACTTAAAAAGGGCAATATTTAAAGATTCCTTTTTTGACCTTGCGTTAAATTAACAGCTATGATAAATAACGGATATGCATAAAAAATTAACACAGCATCAATCATTTTCAAATTATCCCATTTTCAAATTTTCAAATTAATGAATATGAGTTTAGAATTGACCATAAGCGAAGCAATAAAAACAGCGATGAGAGCAAAAGACAGAATTGCTTTAGATTCTCTTCGTGCTGTAAAATCTCAGATATTATTGCTGAAAACCGAAGCTTTAGGAGCAGAGGTTTCATCTGAGCAGGAGATTGCAATTTTGCAACGAATGATTAAGCAGCGTAAAGATTCTTATGAGCAGTTTACTGCACAAGGAAGAAACGATTTGGCAGAAGTAGAAGAAGCTCAGATGAAAGTCATTGAGAAATTTTTACCTGCACAGCTATCTTCCGAAGAATTGGAAGCTGAAATCAGACAAATTATCTCCGAAACAGGATCCGAATCTGTAAAAGATTTGGGAAAAGTGATGGGGGTAGCTTCAAAAAACTTAGCCGGAAAATCTGACGGGAAAAGTATTTCCGAGATGGCTAAAAAATTACTTTCTTAATCTGTAATTGATGAAAGATCAATGATTATTGATAAGTAAATATTAGTAATTATTCATCAACGATCAATCATTATTAATTAGGATATTCAACCTTTGCATATCGATTTGATTAAAGAAGCCCGAGACTTTATGTTTCGGGCTTCATTTTTATTTAAACCTTTTAAAATTACCGTTTAATTTATTCTAAAAACTTACTCATGAGGTAATTATTAAAAGGAATAATTGGGAACCACACATCAAATCATATTATTTCATCTATGTCTTAAAAATCTCATGAATAAAGTTTTTTTCATGGACACCGTTTTTAGAATCTTTTTCAAAATTAATAAAAAATTATTATTTATTAACTGTTTTTGTTTAATAATATTAAAAAATCAATGTGATAAATTTAAGTTATGGTTTATTTTCATTTTCTTTTGCGAATGCATCTATAGTTTTTATTAATTGAGATAAATTTAGAAATGTTGTAAATTTGTATTCAATTTAAAATAATAAGAAATGTATCCATCAGATTTAGTAATGCCAATGAAGGCTGAGCTTACAGATAAAGGTTTTCAGGATTTAGCAACTCCTTCACAGGTAGAAGATGCTTTGAAGCAGTCGGGAACTACTCTTTTAGTCATCAACTCTGTGTGCGGATGTGCGGCAGGAGCAGCAAGACCGGGAGTTGTTTATTCTTTAACAGGAGAGAAAAAGCCGGATCATTTGACAACTGTTTTTGCAGGTTTTGATAAAGATGCTGTTGAAGCGGCTAGAAAACATTTAGCGCCATTTCCTCCAAGCTCTCCATGTGTAGCTCTTTTCAAAGACGGAGAATTGGTTCACATGTTAGAAAGACATCACATTGAAGGAAATCCAGCAGGAGCAATTGCTGCAAACCTTCAGGCTGCTTATGACGAATATTGCTAATTGTAAGTAGTTAAAAGCTTTATATAGAAACCGTTACAAATTTTGTGACGGTTTTTTATTTAAATCATTCGCAGGAAATTCAAATATGATTATATTTGTTGAAATGGCAACGAAAGCACTTTTCAATACGGTAGTCAATTGGTTTATCAGGCAAAGGATAGATCAGATACAGAATTTTATGGATCATCCTATCGAAACGCAGAACGGAATTCTGTTTTCTCAGTTGTTTCATGCAGAAGATACAGAATATGGGAAACGATATGGTTTTAATACGATCTCAAGTTATCAGGATTTTAAAAATAAAGTTCCTGTAGTTACTTATGAAGATTTTGAACCGTATATAGAAAGAGCAAGACAAGGTCATAAAGATGTCAGTTGGCCGGGTTACATCAAGCATTTTGCTAAATCTTCAGGAACGACAAATGCTAAGAGCAAATTCATTCCTATTTCCGCAGAAAGTCTTGAGTATTGTCACATGAAAGCAGGGAAAGATATGGTTTCCATCTATGCGAATAATCATCCCGAAAATCAGCTTTTTACGAATAAAAATTTACGTTTGGGAGGGAGCTCAGAATTGTATGCAGATTTTAATACAAAATTCGGTGATCTTTCTGCAATTCTGATTGATAATCTTCCATTTTGGGTTGAAATTACAACAACTCCAAGCAAAAAAGTTTCTTTGATGGGAGAATGGGAAAGCAAGCTAAAAGCTATTACTTCTGAGGTGAAAAATGAAGATGTGGGAAGTATTTTAGGGGTTCCGAGTTGGATGATGGTCCTTCTTCAAAGAGTTTTAAAGGAAACAGATGTTCAGAATATCTCCGAATTGTGGCCCAATCTTGAAGTTTTTTTTCACGGTGGGATCAGTTTTAAACCGTATAAAGATCAGTTTAAACAAATCATAGGAAAAAATATCAACTACTACGAAATCTATAACGCTTCTGAAGGTTTTTTTGGAATTCAGGACAGACCGAATAGCGACGAGATGCTTCTGATGTTGGATTACGGCATTTTCTATGAATTTATTCCGATGGATCAATTCCATTCTTCTCATCCTAAAGTAGTAAGCCTGGAAGATGTTGAGGTTGGGAAAAATTACGCAATGGTTATAACTACCAATGGTGGTTTGTGGAGGTATTTAATAGGTGATACCGTGATTTTTACTTCTACCAATCCATTCAGAATAAAAATTACGGGAAGAACGAAACATTATATCAATGCTTTTGGTGAAGAATTAATGATTACCAATGTAGAATCTGCGTTGACCAAAGCTTGTGAAGCAACAAAGTCTGCAGTAAAAGATTTTACGGGAGCACCGATTTTTATGAAAGAAAACCAGAGCGGTGCACACGAATGGATTTTTGAGTTTAGTGAAAAACCAGATAATTTAGATGAGTTTACTGAAATTTTTGATAAGCATCTGAAAGCAATCAATTCTGATTATGAAGCGAAAAGATATAATAACATCACTTTGAAAAAACCGGTAATTCATGTTGCGAAGCCCAATCTGTTTTATTGTTGGTTAGAATCCAAAGGAAAACTTGGCGGACAGAATAAAGTTCCTCGTCTCAGTAACGATAGAGAATATATAGATCCTTTACTGGAAATGAATCAATCATAAAAAACCGCAGAAATTTTTTCTGCGGTTTTCTTTTTTATCTTTTAAGATCTTCTTTTAGTTTTTTTGCAGCATCTTCTACTTTTTGAGCTCCTGTTGCTGCGGTGTTTTTTACATCTTTTCCTACTTCCTGAGCGCCAGATTTTATATCTTTCCCGATTTTATTGGCTTCTGCTTTAATGTCTTTTCCTGCTTCGTTAAGGTTTTCTTTGGTCTTTTGCGCAGTCTGATCGATTTTTTCTCCGGTATTATCGAGGGTATTTTTCACATCAGATTTTGTTTTTTCAATTTTTGCAGTATCTACAAGACCAGTCTGGCTTTCTGTAGTGGTTGTTGTGGTAACAGATCCGTCTGGATTTTCAATTTTTTCAGTTTTAGAGGTAGATTTTGTGCAGCTTACGATGACAGCTGAAACAGCAAAAGCTGCTAAAATGTGTTTTTTCATTGTGTAATTATTTATTTTAAATTATTGTGTTACAGGATTAGAAACCGTTGTGTTTTCTTTCGTTTTCAGTTTCTTTTCTTCTTCCTGTTTTTTCTTGTTTTCTTTTTCCAATTCAGCCTCAATTCGTTTTTCTTCCTGTTCTATTTTTATAGCTTCTTTTAAAGAATCCTGATATTTTTGGGAAGACATTCTTATTTGGCGAACAATATCTACCGAAGTCGCACCTGCCGAAAAAGAATCGATTGCCGTTGTGTCGTAATGAGCTTGAGCTGTCTGAATTTGTTCCTTATTTGCAGGTTCATTTTTAGAACATGCAATAAAAAAAACAAAACTGATACATCCTGCTGCCAATACTTTTTTCATAGAACTAAATTAATAGAAATTCCGCAATTACGGTAAAATGATTTGATAATTTATAGATTATAATTTCAAAATTATATAAGTGTCATTTAAGACTAAATGTTGAGATTACCGGAAAATGATCAGAAAGCTTTATCGAACGGTCTACACGATAAGTTAAGGGCTTTATAGAAGGCGAAGTGAATACAAAATCAATTCGTAAAGGGTATTTGTAATCATGAAAACTCGTTCCACTTCCACTTCCTACTTCAAAGAAAGCATCATTCAAATTTTTGCTTAAATTATAGTATTCATAAGAATTGGGAACGGAATTGAAATCTCCTGCCAGAATTACAGGATAAGGCGATTCATCAATGCTTGTTCTGATGCTTGCAACCTGATCCTGATGCATCTTAAAGGTCGGAATTAACCGCTTTACAATTTCTTTTACTTTTTGCTCGTCTTGTTCCGTATTTCCATTAAGTTTTACCATACTTTTTTCGAACTTGAAAGGCTGTAGATACAAATTAATAACTCGGTATATTTTTCCTTTGATTTCTATGTCTGAAAATTCAGCATAAGCATTGAACTCTTCATTGTACATTCCTTCAAATAATTCTACGTGAGCTATAGTTTTGTATTTTGAATAGGTAGAAACTATAGGTGAAGTATAATTTTTTTTGAGGTTATTTAATTTGTATTCGTAGCCGGAATCTTCCTGAAACAAAACAATATCTGCATTTTGTTGATTAATAAAATTCTCAATATTTTCTGTGCCGAATTTTCCGCCTTTTACATTAAAAGAAACTATTTTTAAATCGGCGGCTTCTTTTTTTTCGGTAGAATAATTAACCCATCTTTTCACCGGATTCAGAAAAAACAATCCTAAAAACATGAACGCAAACGCTCGTTTTTTCCAAGAAAATATCCAGAAAAATGTGATCAGAACATACCCGATAATTAATAAAGGAAATCCTAAAGAAATCAGATTAAACCAAGGGAAAATCTTTGGTGGAACATAGGCATTTAATAAAACACCAAATAATAAGACAAGAATGCCTAAATGCAGGATGAGAACAATTAAACGGAAAATTTTCACAATAATTTAATTAAATCGATATAAATGCTTTCTCCAGATTTTTGCCAAAATAAATCCCACAATCGCACCGCCAACGTGAGCTAAATGCGCAATTCCGCCACCATTTCCTGTAACACCGAGATAAATTGATCCAATAACTACAATCGGGAGAACATATTTTACTTTTACCGGAATTGGAATGAATAAAATTCCAATTTTTGCATCCGGATATAAAGTTGCGAATGCAGCGATTACGCCAAAAATTGCTCCTGATGCACCCACCATTCTTCCAAATATAATGGGATTAAGCTCATCTATTAATTCTTTAGTGGATGTAGAAACTTTAGTATTTATAAAACTTTCAGGATCAGAAATGTAACCAGATACATTAAAACCAACACTTTCCAGTTGAGAGTAAATTTGCTGATATTCTACAAAATTCCATAAATTATATAGAAAAAAAGATCCCAATCCACTTAGAAAATACAGAATTAAATATTTCTTATCTCCCAAAGACTGCTCCAGAATAGGCCCGAAACTAAATAACGTAAACATATTGAATAAAATATGCATGAAACTCCCATGCATAAACATATGTGTTATAATCTGCCAAGATCTAAAATTAGGAGAAAATGGGAAATAAGCAGCAAGCGTATCATTAAGTTGTGGCAATAAAAATGAAGCTATAAAAACAACAATGTTTATTATAATTAAATTTCTGGTAATTGGCGGTATATTATTAAACATCAGCTTTAAAATTTATTCTTTAAATCATTAAAAGGAACTTCGTAGAAGCATCTTTTTCCGTTGGGTAAAAACTCCGGAAAACCTAATGCAGTAAAGTCTTTGATAACCTGTTCTGCGTCGGCTTTATAAATAAAATCGAATCTGGATTTCGACTGTATCTTTGCCCATTGATTGTGGTAAAATTGCATAAACTCGTCTTCGGTTTTGTATTCCAGAATGTCAAAAAGATTTTCCAGAAACTTCATGACCTGAGTTTCTTTCAATCCTTCAGGAACAGTGTCTATTCTCAAGACATTTTCATGAGCAATTTTCATGTCAAACCCAAGTTCGGGCAGAAATTTTTTGATTGATTTGTATTTATTTTTCTCAATCTCGTTCATGTGATACTCAAGAGAAAAAAGTAAGGCGTGACTTGCATTGCCTTTTTTTACCGTTTTATTGTTCTCAGAAACCAATAAACGATGCATTCTTCCCAAATCGAGCATCAATGTTCTGTCGCCTTTGTTAAAAAGCCAGTATCCGTTGGGAAGTCTCATTAAATCTTCATCGAAATCTTCATCTTCAAAAAGATTAATTTTGGAAGGTTCTGCAGAAATATTCTGATGGTACATTTCTGTAAGATTCTGAATTTCGTTTTTGGTAACGGCTTTTTCTTCTAAAAAAGGATTGTAATCCCGGTCTACAATAATCTCCGGCATTTTCAGATTTCCGGTATTATTGCTTTTGCTCGGAAAACTTTTTTGCATCATCTCGTCCAAATGAGGATCTTTCTCAAAATCCAGACTTGGTGCAATGTTGTAAATTCCTAATGATCTTTTTATCGTGGAACGAATTAAAGCAAAAATGAGATGCTCATCTTCAAATTTTACTTCGGTTTTCTGCGGATGAATATTAACATCTATTTTCTCAGGATCTAATTCAAGAAAAAGGAAAAATGTGGGAATGTATCCAGGTAAAAGCAGTCCTTCGAAAGCTTCTTGCACCGCTTTATTAAAATAAGGACTTTTAAAAAATCTTCCGTTTACGAAAAGAAACTGTTCGCCTCGCGTTTTCTTTGCTCCTTCTGGTTTAGCAACAAAACCGTGAAGTTTACACCACAGAATATCTTCTTTAATAGGAATCAACTGAGGATGCAATTTTCTTCCGAACACATCTACAATTCTCTGCATCTGAGTTCCTTTTCTCAATCTGAAAACAGGATCGTCATCGTGAAACAAAGAAAATTCAATATTTTCGTGAGCTAAAGCAACACGCTGAAATTCATCAATAACGTGTCTGAATTCTATATTGTTGTTTTTAAGAAATTTTCTTCTTGCCGGAACATTATAGAAAAGGTTTTTAACCAAAAAATTAGAACCTTCAGCAGTCTGTACAGGCTCCTGAAACTGAAAAATTCCGCCTTCGATGTAAATATTGGTTCCGAGAGGAGAATCTGCCTGTTTGGTTTTTAGTTCTACCTGAGAAACTGCGGCAATAGAAGCTAAAGCTTCACCACGAAAACCTTTCGTTGCAATTTTGAAAATATCGTCTGTTGCCCGTATTTTTGAAGTGGCGTGCCTTTCAAAAGCCATTCTTGCATCGGTTTCAGACATTCCTTTTCCATCGTCTACAACCTGAATAAGGTTTTTCCCGGCATCTCTTATAATCAGTTCTATTTTTGAAGCTCCCGCATCAATGGCATTTTCCAAAAGTTCTTTTACAATAGAAGCGGGACGCTGCACCACTTCACCTGCTGCAATTTGGTTGGCTACATGATCCGGTAAAAGCTGAATAATATCTGACATAAAAAGATGAATGAACGTACAAAAATAGTCAAAGGAAATAAGAATTAAAATAATTAAATGATGAATTAAAAATTAACAGCTCCACAGAGAGTACACTTTAGAGGAAAAACAGAAATTTAGATTAATAAAAACCCCTGCCTGCAAAAGCAAACAGAGGCTACAAAACTAAGTATATACGATTTGTGCTGCTAAATTTGTGAGGATTTTTTACGTCATTTTTTCTTCCAATATGAGCTTAGATTTTTCTTTTCCGGTTTGTTTTACCATTACTTCGCCACTGCCGTGAATTTTGTTGTACATGAATGCCATAAAATTTGGCTTGTTATAGATTTTCGCATATCGGTAATTGGTTCTGAAATGTCTGACATTAATCTTGTAAAAATCATATCCAATGACAACCAATAAACATAAACTGATGATATAAAAAACGCTGAATTCTAATGAATAATAAACTAATCCTGAGAAGACCGCTCCTAAAACATACGAAAACATAATGCTTGATAAAAGCTTTGCTCTTGCAATTAATTCAGGGTTTTTTCTGTACTTTTTTTGGGTAAACATCGACATCAGAATGCCTAAGTCGGTAGTTGTTCCGGTAAGGTGGGTTGTTTTTACCAAAAAGTTGGAAATACTTGCCGTCAAACCATTCTGTAAGCCTGTGGCGAAGAGCATTAATGCAACAAGAACTTCGGCTTCTTCCAATGTTTTGCGGTAATAAAACTGTCCGTAGAGACCAACCCCAACAAGACACAAGATTTCTAACACCAAGGGCATTGCATGAGCAAAATATTTACTTTTTTTATTAAAATTAATCACAAAAAAGTTTGCCGTAAAACTTCCAAAGAAGAAAAGGAAAATCCATGCACCAACAACGGCAACCTGCGACCAGTTTCCTTTGCTGATCTCGGCTGAAAATACAGCGTAGTGTCCCGTTACGTTTGAGGTGAAGGAGAGAAAAATAAGAAGAGATGCTATATTTATAGTTCCTGCCGTAAAGGCAGTCAGCGACCCCAATCTTATATTATCTCCCAATGTCCTGCTGTTACTATAATTTCTTAACATTTTTAAATTTTTATAAGTGATTATTTGCCTTTAAACTTCCACAAAAACTTCTGCAAGTTTTCCTCTTTCCGGCATGAACTCTGGAGCGCCCAATGCGATTTCCTTCACTTTGATGTCTTTTGATTTTTTGATGTAGGGAGAAAGATCAAATTTTCCTTTTTTGTTTTTCTCCTTCAATGAAGAGTTGTAATAGGCTTCTTCAATATTTTGTGCTTTTACATAATTATTGAAAGCTCTCTGGAAACTTCCCGTAAAAATATCACACACAATATTTTTCACTAAATGCGGGTATTTGTTTTTGATAATGCTGTACGCATCGCAGAATTCTTTTGATCGTATTTTGCTGAAAACTGTTGATTTGGTATTGAATAAAAGATCTCGGATAGAATCTCCCATATCGTAACCAGATACAAGCAAAATGTTGTACTGTGTGTTGTCTTCTGCGTCATTTTTCTCTTTTAAAACTTTCTTTAAAATGTTTAAAGATTCAAGAGAGTAGTCTGTTGCAATTAAAATGGTCTTCATATCTTTAGATTTAGTAATTACTTTTTTTGATAATACAAATCTATATCTGCAAGATTAGAAGACGTTGGGAATAGAATTAAAATGTAATTAAAGAGATTAAAATGAGATTAGAATTTCATTTTAAAATATACTTCAGAAAAACTAAGATGTTTTTTCTTCTTTTTGAGTATTGTAAATAGTGGGAAAACGAAGCTGCACTGTGGTTCCCTGATTTTCGTGCGAACTTACAATAAGTTCACCATTATGCATTCTTACAATATTTCTTGCCAAAGGAAGACCAATGCCGTATCCTTCATAATTTTGAGTGTTTGAAGCACGGAAAAAAGGATCATAAATTTTATCCATCTCACGTTCCGGAATCCCGATTCCTGTATCTTTTACAATGATGTAAACATCGGTATCTGTAGCTCCCAGAGAAACTTTTACCTGCTGAAAATTAGAATACTTACAGCCGTTATTCACAATATTGGCAACTGCAAGATGCAGAAGCTGCTCATTTCCCTGAACTTTCAGTTTTTTAGGATTGTCGGGCAACATACTGATGTCGAGATAAATGTTGTTTCTGGAATCTATTTTTCTGATAGTTTCGATCACATCCCATAATAACTGATCGATTCTTACTTTATCAATCTTTTGGATTTTCCCGTCGAAACCGGTTTGCGCAATGATTAAAAGTGCTTTAATTTTTTTGTCGAGTTTTTCTGCTTCGTCGAGAATAATTTCCAAAGTTTCTTTGTATTCTTCTGCCGTTCTGGTGATAGAAAGTGCAACATCGGCTTCACCCATGATCGAAGTAAGCGGTGTTCTCAATTCATGAGAAACGTTTCCGATAAGGTGATTTTGAGTTTCAAACGAAGTTTCTATTCGGGTTAACATCGTATTGAAAGTATCAACCAATTCATTTAATTCTTTATTGTCTGGTTGAGGTTCAAGTCTTAAGTGAAGATTTTCAGAACTGATTTGCTTTACCTTTCCTGTGATTTTCAGAATGGGTTTAAATAAAGTTTTAGATAAATAAAAAGAAAAAATCATACTGAAGAAAATCGAAAGAACCATGCAGGTAATAATTGTTTTCTTCAGAAACCCCAGATAATAAACCACGTAATGGTTTTTTGCAGAGGCAATTGCAATATATTCTTTGTTTTTGTATTTGAATGACTGACCGATGTAGTAAAATTCTTTATCGTTGTAATTGGCTTCTCCTTTTTTGATAATATTTTTAAAAAAGCTATCGGGAATAGTGAGTTCTTTTGAGATATTTTTAAAATTTGAATCTGCCGGAACTGCAAAAACATAATCGCGTTCCATCGGAAGTTCTTCATCGTTTAGACTATTAAGAATGTGATTTTCAGGAAGATCAAGACGTTCTTTGCTCTTCTCAATCTGTAAAATTGTTGTGGTACGGATTTTTAATAATTCATAAAAACGCTGATGAGAAAAATTAACAATAGAAAAGTAAACCAGACCTCCGAACAGTGAAATGACTGTTATAAAAACAACCATTAAAAGCACCATCGTTTTGGTTTGATTGGTAATCACTTTGTTAAACATTTTTCTATGGTTTTTTCAGAACATATCCCATTCCTATCACGGTATGGATAAGTTTTTTATCATCGTGATGATCTATTTTTTTTCTTAAATAGTTGACATAGACATCGACAACATTGGTTCCCAAATCGTAATTTACACCCCAAACTGCATCCAAAATTTCGGCTCTCGATATTACCTTTTCAGGATTATTAAGAAAATACATGAGCAATTTGTACTCTGTTGTAGTGAGGGAAATTTCTTCTCCGGCTCTGGTTACTTTTTTCGTGTAATCATTTACCGTAACATCTGAGAACTTAAAAATATATTCATTATAAGTTTCATCTTCCTCGATTTCCGGCGTTGAAAAAGGAACACTTCTTCGCAGTAAAGATTTAATTCTTGCAACAAGCTCGATAAACTTGAAGGGTTTTACCAAATAATCGTCACCGCCGCTTTCCAACCCCAGAACAATATTTTCTGAGCTTCCCAAAGCTGTTAAAAAAAGTATAGGAACATGTTTGTTGGTTTTTCTGATCTCTTTGCAGACATCCAATCCGTTCATTTCGGGAAGCATAATGTCAAGAATTACAAGATCAAAATCGTTTTCCTGCACAAGATTTACTCCGGTGCGACCATCAAATGCAACAGAAATTTCGTAGCCTTTTTCCTGAAGTCCTTTTTTTATAAAAGAAACAACGCTGGTTTCATCTTCAATCAGAACAATTTTTTTCATAATACAACGAATCTCACAAAAATAGGGAAAAGAATATTAATGAGGATAAATTGGATTTGAGTTATTAAGCTAGTTTTAAAAGTTAAAAAGTATTCAAGTTTTAGAGCCAAGTTAAATTTTCATACCATTTTATTAGAATAAAACAGAGTCTTTGTCATTCCGCAGGAATCTAAAACAAGTCTTTAAATTACTGTATTGAGATTCCTGCGAAATGACAAATATTACTTTTACACATCAAAAGCATTAGAATTAAGCAAATAAAAAGACGAAGAAAAACTTCGCCTTTAGAATAAATGAAAAGTGTTTTAGTTTTTACCCGAAATTGCTTTTAAAATAATAGGCTCTAAATTGGATGGCAAATCTGCCGATTTTATCTGGTAGTTTTTAATTTTCATTTCTTTAAACCAGTTTTCCCAGTATTCTTTGATAACGCCTTCTTCGAATGGGTTGCCTTTTTCTGGATTAATTCCCAATACGATTACTTCAAGATTACTCAGATTCTCATTGGCTTTTACAAAACCCAACTTGTTTTTTTCAATTGTAGTTTTGAAATTAGAATCTGTCAGATTATTGGTCTTTATCAATTTTGAAGTTAAATAAGAAGTTTTCTTTTCCTGTGAAAATTTTGAATCTTTATGATACATATAACCATCGGTCAAAATAAAGAGAATATTTCTGCGGTCATCTTTTATACAGTAATCTTTTACTTTATTTCTGAAAAACTCCCAAATATCTGATCCGATATAATCTCCGTCGTGAATGGCTGACTGATAAATACTTAAAGGTAGTTCAGAATATCTTTTTTCAACAGTTGTAAAGTAATCTTTAGTTATATTTTTATCGAAAGAAACCTTTAGTTGTTGAGTAAATTCATTCATTTTCGGATCTGAAGGTTCAGGATTAAAGAAAACCTGCATTTGATCATCATAAGTAATGATTTTTTTAGACTTGATATGGTTTAAAAATCCCTTTTCAATCGCTTTGATGTATTCTGTATCTCTCTGGAAATATTCCATCGTAGGATTCGAATTTTTTTTTGGATCTATCCTGTCTGATAAATCAATTAAAATACTGACATTGATATTATTTGAATCAATAATAACCGAGTCTTTTTTATCACCGGAAAGATTTCCATTTTCTTTACAACAGGAAACCAGCAAAACAATCATTAATAAATAAAATATTTTTTTCATGTTTTAATTATAAAGATGATAAATAAACTAAGTTTTGATTTTCGGAGTTGGCTCCCACAGCTTCAAGATTATTATTGTACGTTTCAATGCAGCCATCAATCATATTTTGTTTTTCGGTTCTTGAAACGGCTATTTTTTCGCCAATAAAAGTTATCCAGCCCTGAACATATTCTGAAGCATACAGTTTATAATCTTTGGTCGGAATAATTACTCCGTCAATAATATTCTGAAGTTCTTCTATTCTTCCACGTGTCTTGATGACAACTTCTTTTGTATTTCCAATATTGGCAAGAATTTCTTCAATCTCTTTTTTGAGAACATTGATTTTTTCTAAAAGGAACAGAACGTTTTTCTGTCTGATCTCCTGCTCGTTCTTAATTTTATCTTTTTCTTTATGTTCCTTCATGACAAAGTCAAAAACAAGCCCCCAAATAATATAGACAATAAAACCTGCGAAAATTATTCCCCAAAATTGAACTGTAGTAAAGGCGATTTTAAGATCAAATGACGGAGAGTCAAATGTTTTGTTTAGTTCGTATAGTTTAGACTCAATTTGATAGGCTAAAATGGCATCAAAAATAAAAGTGACCACAAATAGTAAGCCGAGTTTGACATAATTTACCCATGTTTTAGTTTCATTAAACATATGAATCAAAAATCCTAATCCTAAAAAGACAAAAGGTATAAAAGTAACAAATGCACCTTCAATAAAACCTTCAGACCAAGCTCTTTCCCAAGCTCTTGCATCCAAAACGCTTTGTATAACAGTAACTTTCGCATCAAAACTTTTGAAAAAAGCCGAATAAGAAGTTGAAATATAGAAAGTTAATAAATACAATGTAATAGGAAAAAGAAGAATAAGCCCGATCCAAAATTTTGTTGAAGCGCCTTTTGTGGCTTTTACATTGTATTTTTCCGGATTTCTGGGTAAATCGTTGATCTCAGCTTTTAAAATCTGAATCTGATTTTGATGGTTTTCAACCTCTTTATTTTTATTTTTTACCTGATCTTCTTTGGTTTCCACAGAGACCGTTAAAGCTTTAATTTCTGTTTCTTTGTTTTTCTGCTCATTTACATAAGATTCTTTAAGTTTCTGCTGCTTTTCTACCATTTCTTTTTCTTCGTTTTGAAATTTAGAATATACAGCATCCAGACAGATTGAAAGGGTAGAATGATTTCCATTAGTACGGGAACTATCTCTGTATCCGGATTCATGATAGGTTCTTTTTCTGATTTCGTCCAAAGATTCTGCGTTGGAATCAGATTCGGTTGTTGAAACTTCTTTTTCTTCCTCTTTTGGAGTTTCAACAGGTGTTGATTTGAGTTTGAATAAGTTTTTAATATTTGCTGTCATGGTATTTAGTTTTTTAATTCATATAAAATATCTGCTTTATTTTTACCAATTTTCACAGATTCAATAAGATAGTCGACAATTGATTTTACATTTTCTTCCATAAAACCAAACATCAGAACATATTTTTCCATTGCAGAATATTCGTTTGGTGAAACAATTCCGTCTGCCCAAATCATTACCGTAAGATCATACAGATAATCTACTTTTTCTTCAATGGTTTGGGGAACGAGAGATTTAAAATTGATAGGATTAAGTAATACTTCGTCAAGATTTTTAGATGAAATGCCTCTTTCTTCCGCACATTCGTAGAGCATTTTCAGTTCTAAAGTGCTGAAATCATCATCACAAATTGCCATTTGGTACAATCTTAAAAAATGAGCTTTAAGATTTTCAGTGATTTGATTGTTTTCCATAGTTGGTTTATTCTTGATTTAATTTTCTAGGATTAATAATTTTATCTCGTGAATATGCTTTAGACCGTATTGAATGGTTTGATGTCTCTTCAGTAATTTTTTCCTCAGGTTTTTGTTCCAGCTTTTCTACAAAAGCAACAAGTAAGAATAGAATTCCTGTTATGGTATCAATAGGAATCCACAAACTTTTTCGATATAAGTAAATGGGAATAAATGGATTAAAGAGAATGAGAATGATTAAGAAAATTATGCTGAAATAATATTGCCTGAAGCTTAAAAAATTATAAATAATAATTGATGCTCCAATGAAAATAAGAATCCTCAAAAAGGTATAATATTCAATAGGAAGTCTAAAGATACCAACGAAACAACTTATAGCACAAAATATAAGAAAAGGTTTCATGGTTTGAAGGGTTTTTAAAATCCGGTTCTGAGATTGTACTTGTAATTAAAATTATCTTCAGACATAAAGACGAAGGCAAAAAAATCTATACATGCAATCAATGAAGGAATAAACGTCCAACAAAATAGCAAATAAAATATTCCTCTTTTATTTTGTCCTAAATAAAATCTGTGAATGCCTAATCCTCCTAAAAAAAGAGCAAGCATTGCGGCTGTAAATTTTGATTTCATAATTAAACTCTTGATAATATTTCATTCTTTTTATTTTCAAACTCTTCCGGAGAAATGATTCCGCTTTCTACCAAACTTTTCAGTTTCTGTAAAACGGCAAACGGATCTTCGGATTCTATAAGCTGAGGTTTTGCCTGCTGTGTTTGTAAAGGATGGGCAATTATTGGTGTTGTATTGTTTACAGTAACGCCTCCTCCTGCGGAAGCTCTTCTCACTTCTAGATCTTTTTCCCTGCGTACTCCTCTCATTTGCTCTTCTATCTCCTGAGCAAACTGATAGAGTTTTCTTGCCTGTGATTTTGGAAGATAATCCATCATATTACTAAAATTACTAACGGTTCTCATTGTAAAAGTAGAACCCAGAATTCCTTCCTTGATGTGACAATCTGCAACATCTACCCAACTGTAATCCTGAAAATCCATAGAAAATCCAAAGTTTTTGGGTCTACAGAAAATAATTCTTCTGTTGGTAAGTGCAATACAGTCTGGAGATAAATTTAATGCTGGTTTTTTCTGTACCGCAATATACTCTACATACTCTTGTGAGGTAAGAAGGCTGTTGATTCTTTCTAATAGTTTTTCAACAGCTTTTGGATCCTGCTCTTCGTTTAAAAATTGTTTTAAATTCATGATGTTTTGGTTGGGTTATTTTACGTCTTTATAATAAACATATCCTGTTTTTTTAGACTTCGGAACCTTTACTTTTCTCCAGTATTTTTGAATGGAAATCGGAATTAGTTTTGTGCTTCCTGAGGTTTTATCTATGATTTTAGATTGAAGAGATGGCTTCTCATAAATTTTAATTAACGAAACAGTTGAAGTATGTTTATTATCTGTATTTATGATAACCTCATCAATCCGGATTTTTGGCGATTCTGAAGTTTTTCTTTTTTTAGAATGCTTGGAATGTAAACTTATTGGGGTTTTCGACTTTTTTTGTTTTGAATATGAAGGACTTGCAAATGATTTTTTCTTATAAGAACTACCGCTGCAAACGCCGCAAGTTCCTCCTCTGTCTGCGCAATGTGCACATCCCGAACAGCTTGAACATGCGCTGCAGCTGGAAGATCCCGTACATCTTCCGCCCTTGTGAAGGTTTTCTTTTTTTGAATCAGTAAAAGACCCCGCCATTAATATTCCAAAGAAAATAATGAATATAGATACAAAAGTTTTCATGGTTATTAAGTTTTAGTTATAATTTTCTAAAGTCTGATGAAGCTGATTTCTGAAATTGTAGATTTCATCGAGACTGTTGAGCAAAATTTTCTCTCCGGCATCTTTTCCGTTGTGAAACGTTTCCAGATACTTGTTTGCCGTGTTGAAATGAAATCTGCAAAGTGGCTTTCTGTTGTTATCATCGAGCAGAACTCCGAAATACGACAACGTGTCTCTGTGTGCAATTCTTTCTGAAGGAATTTTTTCCCGCAAGATGGCTTTTACAATTTGAAAAGCTTCCAGTTCTTCTTCTGTGGTAACAATTTTAGATTCGTTGTTGTCATCAATAGAAGATGTGGTGGTTATTTTTTCTTCCTGTTTTTCTATCTGTTCGTTTATGCTAAGAGCAGATTTTAATCTAAAACTAATAGATTCGTTGATTGATGTTGTCAACGCTTTTTTAGTATATTCTTTAAAAGCGATCATTCGGTTTGCGATAAGTGGCTTATTAAAAAATCGACTGACCAACATTTTTACCATCTCATCAGAAGGATTTTCGATTTCTTTTTCAAACTCTTTTCTAATGGCTTTAATATATTTTAATGCTTCTGCAGAATCTAAAATAGTTTCAAGATTATACTCTTTCTTGGTAAAGCTTTCCAGAATTTTTATAGAACTGTCTTTGATGTCTTCAATATTAATGGTGAAGAAAGGTTTCTCGTCCATAATATTCGGTTTCTCCAAATCTGTGTAAAAATTATAGATAATTCCGTTGGTAAGAACACCAAATCTTGATTTTGAAACATGAAAATAACGATGAAGCTGAGAATTGTGAGCATCGGCATTTTCTTTCCAGTGTTTGCATTCGATGATAATAATGGGTTCGTCATTTTTTTTGATGACATAGTCTATTTTCTCCCCTTTTTTCGTTCCGATATCACAGATGTGTTCCGGAATAACCTCTGTCGGATTAAAAATATCATATCCCAAAATCTGAATAAAAGGCATTACAAAAGCATTTTTTGTGGCTTCCTCTGTCCCGATCTGATCTTTCAGTCCAACAACTTTTTGATGCAGCTGTTCTAGTTTTATTTTAAGATCCATGGTTTTGGTTTTAAATGGTTTCGTCAACAGTTTCTGCTGTCGGAGCATTTGTTTTAACGGAAGAAATCCCAACTTCCATAGCAGATTTTGAACTGTAATACTGACTTTTACCGATGATTTCTCCGTTTCTTGCTTTCAGAACAAAATAATCTTTGTTGTTAACGGTCATTCGTCTGTCGTATCTGGAATCGTCCTGCGAATTGTTTTTCACAGACTCTATTCCTTTATGACAAGATGATTTCTGAACGTAGCCTTCACTCATTAAAATGATTTCTCCGTTGCCGGCTTTCAGATTAAACTGATACTCGTTGTTTACTCTTTGAGTGATTACAAATTTTCCCATAACTGATATTTTTTAACTAGTATGACATTCATTTGAGCATGTTTTACAACCATTGGATTGTGAATAGTCTTTTTTAGCTTCTTTTACAGCTTCCTTACAAGATGAAAACTCACCAAGATATTTTCTATTGGAAGTGTCCGGAAGATATTTACAGTCTCCGGTATGAACTTCATGGTCTCCGTTGTTTTGAGCGTTCTTGTTTACGTAATACTTTTTCATGAGTGAAATTTTTAATTGTTTTAATACTCCAAAAGTATAACCCTTTAGAAACCAATCCTTACGGGAAACCGTAAAACGAAAAAACCTTTCAAAAAAATTGAAAGGCTTCATAAATGTTTTAATGAAAATGAGATTAAATAATTCCCCAATCTTTGCAAAGAGCAATTAGTTGTTCGTTATTACCTACTCCTAAAGATTCTTTCATATTGTTGAGACATTTTTCTACACTGCTCAAGCTGGATGGTTTGATGTTGTTTTCCTTTAAATATTCGGGGATGTTTTTCTGCATCATGCCTTCTGAAAGTAATTTTACAAGAATAATTTCAAATCTTGTGAAATCGTAAGAGTTTTTTGTCTTTATCGAATTTTTAATATTGCTTGAAATATATTTTTGATCATTAAATACAGCTTTTATAGCTTGTTTTAGTTCTTTAAGATCTTCCCTGCCTTTGGAAACGAAACCATTGATTTCGTGTGTTTTGAATAGATCATCAACAATTTCAGCTCTGTCTTCTATAGAGAAAGCGATGATTTTGATAGGTGGAGATTCATTTTTGATAATATTGATTAAATCTCGACCATTCGTTATATTTTGTTCTCTGTGATCGCTTACAAACGAAAGATCGGTAATCAGCAGATCATAAGGTTTTTTTTCACGAATACTTTTTTTGATCTTCATAAATGCATCGTCGCAATACTGAACATTATCTATGATTTCAATTTTTAATTCTTCAAGGGCTTTTTGTACAGAGGAGTTGTAACTCTCGAAATCTTCTGCTATCAGTGCTTTTTTAAACATAATTATTAATTTTTTGCGGGAAATGAAAGGGTGATTTTTAAACCATTTTCTGTTTTCGTGTCAAAATTAATTGTTCCACCAATAGAATTTATACGGGATTCCGTATTTTGCACACCATTTTTTGGAGAAAATTCCGAAATTCCTATTCCGTTATCAGAATATACAATATTAATCAAGTCATTTTCGCGTGAAAAATCAATAAGAACTTTATCTGCTTTGCTGTGTTTTTTCATATTAGTCATGAGTTCCTGTAAAATATAAAAAACTTCAACCTTCGAATGATCTCCAACATCTTCCCACAAAGATTCTTCGTTACCAATAATCGGAACTTTGATATTTTCTGATGAGTAAGATTTAAGCATTTGAGATAAATGTTGTGAGAAATTATGCTCAAGAGCGACATCATTTTTTTCATAAGATATGTCTCTCGAAATCTGATAAATCCCATCAAGTTTGTACAGCAAAACTTCTTTTTTCATGTTTTCAGTATTCTCTACTTCAGACATCACATGATAAACTTTGTTGGCTACTTTGTCATGTACTTTTTTGGAATATCTGAGTTCTGTGTTTTTTACTTCGAGTTCTTTTTCTTGCTTTAATCTTATCTGACGCTTACGAAACCAAATACTTATTATAATAATTACTAAAGCTAAAAATACAAGAAGAAAATATTGTTTTTGAACTTTGTTTTCGCTGTTTAAAGCATTAATTTTGTTTTGTTCTGTATCATAAATTACTGATGTGAATTGGCTTTTTGAATTGTTGATCTCCTTTTGAATACTGTCATTTAAATTTTGATATTTATTAAAAAGCGGTTTGATATTTCCATTTTCTTCAGTACTGATCATTTTTTTTAAAGCTTCTAATTCATCATCAGAACTGCCTGTTTTTTTAGAGTTTTCATACATTGCTTTTGCGTAATATAAACTCTTAGCTTGATTTTTGTTCTTGAAAAAATCGGCAAGATGAGATAAACTTGCATTTATTCCAGATAAATCTTTTCTTCCTAATTTATTTGATAAAATAGATAGTAATTCTTTTTCTGCATTATAATTTTTATTAAATAAAAATTTTGAATAAGCATAATTATCTAAAATTTTATTTCCTAAGTCAATACTGTCTTTAACTAATTTGTGTTTTGTTGCATTGGCGAAAATTTTAACAGCTTCAGGATAATTATTAATTTTTAAATTAATAATTCCAATATTATTCTGTAAAACTAATTTCGCATGTTCGTTATCACTAAATGGAATAGCTTTGTTGTAAAAATATATTGCTTCTTTGTAATTTTTTAATTCCTCATGATTTCTACCAAACTGATTATATATAGAGGAAAAATTTTCATCATTTTTATCTAAAAGCTTTGCAGCCTTTGTGGCATTATCATTACTGCCTAAATAATCTCCCTTCTCAGTTTGTATCATAGAAGAGAATATTAATGATATTGCAGCGTCTTTATTTTGTTTATTATTTAGATATTGTTGGTAAGATTTATAAAATTTTGTAAATGCACTATCAAAATTCTTTTTGTAATAGAGTTCTGTACCTTGCTCATAAAGCTTATCTGCTTCAATTTTATCTTCTTGCTTATTACATGCAATAATAATTAAGAAGCATAATAATATAAAAAGGGAATGACTTTTTTTCATTCCCCTAAGTTAAAAAATAATATTATTTCTTTGGTGGTATTGGATGTGTTTCCCCACCTGTATCTCCACCCGGATCAGTTCCAGTCCCCGTTCCCGGATCAAAACCGGTTCCGCTTCCTGCGTCCATTGTTGTTATGTTGTTCCCGTTGTTATTGCATGTTGCATTTCCGTTATTGTTTCCGAATGCTAAACCAAATAGCACTAAAAGCAGTTGAATCATTTTGTCAAAAAATTTATTGTTAAAGCATTCGTGTTCTTCCCTGCGAAACAGATCGCAGACAGTGTTACACGATTAAAAAAATTGAAGCGCTTCTAAATTTTTTGGGAAGTGAACCTTCAAAAACGGAAGAGAAACATCTGCTTCCCAACCCGGAGTTTTCTTCCGTTTTATCAGGTGATTTAGAAATCAGAGATTTATTTTATTTTTTTGTCCCTGATTTCTTTTACAAATATCTGGTAGAATTGAGTGTCATTTCAAGACAGAGGAAGGACAGTTGAAATGTGTTAAGTGGTTGATTTTTACGGGAAACCGTATTTTTATTGTCCGGAATTTGTCTAACTTAGACAGCAACTAATAACTAACATTGATTTTATGTTTGAAAAAAGAAAATTGCTCTTAAAAATTGTTTTTGAGAAGGCTAAAAAAGAGCTTAATAAAAGTAGCAAAAATGCCATTTCTGAATATTTGAATTCACTTTTTGACGAAAAGTTTGGATTTTCAAGGCACGAAAGAACTTTTGTAAGATATTATAAAGGTTTAGTAGAAAATAACACTGATTATGGAATCGATCAAATAACTTTAGATAATTTAAGTTGGTATGTAGGCTATAAGAACTTTGAAGATTTTTGCGAAAATTATAAAATTGTAAAAGAAGATGGCGCTACCAATATAGAATTGAAAATCGGAAATGATGAGAATTCTTTATCTGAAAAACTCTCTAAAATAATAATCAATATAACGAATACGCCTGTTTTTAATGTTCCACAACTCGCAAAAAACGGCGTAGGAGTAGGTGCAATGATATTTATTCTGATGGCAGGTTTTGCTTACGGTGGCGGTGGAATTCCTCCAACTTCTGAAAATAAATATATGTATTGGAAGGATGATAAGTATGTTGCAACTGATAGTGCGTATATAGATTCTGGAATTAAGGTAATTGCAATGGATAAAAACCTTCTTTTACATTTGAGGAGAATAACAAGACCAGATACTTTAACTATTGAAAACTCAGAAGGAAAAGTTTGGTACAATAAAAGTAATAATCATGTGGAATTTTTTACCAGTCCGGGAATACACCCCGAAAATGGAAAAGCATTAAAAGATGTTAGTGAAATAATCATTAATAATTACGCAGGATTAGAAGATGAGTAAAAACAAAAAAAGCGAAGATTTCTCTCCGCTCTTTTTATTCTGAATCTGTCAACATTCCTAATTCTCCGAAATGTTTTTTGAATTTTTGAATTTTTGGACCTACAACTGCGCTGCAGTAAGGCTGATTAGGATTCACATTGTAATATCCTTGGTGATACTGTTCTGCTGCCCAGAATTTCTCGAATGATGCTAATTCAGTTACGTAAGTTCCTGTCCATCTTCCTGAAGCTTCAGAAGTTTTGATGGCTTCTTCGGCTTTTAATTTTTCAGCATCATCTTTATAATAAATTACAGAACGGTATTGTGTTCCTATATCATTTCCCTGTCTGTTTAATTGAGTAGGATCGTGAAGGAAAAAGAATACATCCATCAATTGCTCGTAAGAAATAATTGCAGGATCATAAGTGATTTGTACAACTTCTGCATGACCTGTTTCTCCTGTGCAAACTTCTTCATAGGTTGGATTGTCTTTATGACCTCCCGAATATCCTGAAATTGCAGATTGTACTCCTTTCAGCATATTGAAACAGCTTTCTACACACCAAAAACATCCGCCTCCGAAAGTAATTGTTTCTAAATTATTGTTATCCATTTTAGGTTGATTATTGTATTAAAAAACAGATCAAAAGTATGAAAAAGTTTTTCATTTTATATTGAAAAGTGGAGCTTAAACACAAATGATGCTCATAGATTTCACAAATAATCATAGAGAAATTATAAGTTAGATTGGAGGTTTTAAAACGTACAGTTTTATTTTATAGTGTTCTAGCTTAAGAAGTAAAGATGAAGCAAAAAACCAATTGAATTAAGCTATACGAAAAGCTTTGCGCAGCAAATTTGTTTGCCTTTGCATTCTAATAAAAATTTCAATAATTAAATCTTTACGTTTAAAAGTAAACACTAATATCACAAATGCTTTCACGATATACACAAATTATAAGTTTTAATCCTTGATACATAGGATTTAACAAACAAAAAAGCATCCTCAAAAGAGAATGCTCAATTATTTTATTAGGTTGAATTTATTTTTCCCAGACTAAAGCACTTGCACCCAAAATGGCAGCATCTGCTTCATCCAGTTCACTGAAAACCAGTTTTACTTTATTTCTGAAAATAGGAAGAAGGTTTCTTTCCATGTGTAGTTTTGCAGGTTTTAATATAAAATCTCCTGCTTTGATAACTCCGCCAAATAATAAAATGGCTTCAGGAGAAGAGAACATTACAAAGTTTGCCAATGCTTCACCCAATTTCTGACCGGTATATCTGAATACCTCAATTGCTACAGGATCACCTTTCAAAGCACATTCGTGTACTGTTTTTGAGTTAATAGTATCTTCAGGATATTGATTTAACATAGATTCTGGAAATTCTGCTCTCATTTTTTTTGCAGTAATCGCAATTCCTGTTGCAGATGCATAAGATTCCAAGCTTCCTTCAGAACCAGTACTCCAGTGTTTTCTTCCGCCAGGTTTTACGATGGTATGACCTAGTTCACCGGCAAATCCGTCGTGACCGTAGATCAAATGTCCTCCGGAAACAATTCCGCTTCCTACACCTGTTCCCAAAGTAATCATGATAAAATCTTTCATGCCTCTTGCAGCACCATACATCATTTCGCCAAGAGCTGCAGCATTCGCATCGTTGGTCATTTTGCATGGATGTCCGAATTTTTCAGTCATTAAATCTGCAAAATGAATGATTCCCTTCCACGGAAGATTGGGAGCCTGTTCTATCGTGCCGCTGTAGTAGTTTGCATTGGGAGCGCCTACGCCGATTCCTTCAATTATTTTTTCTACTCCATATTCTTCAATTAGTGGCAGAATATTTTGGTGCAACGCTTCAATAAATGCTTCAGGTGTAGCATATTGGTCGGTGGGAATTGAGCCTTTTACTAAAATTTCACCTCGGTGATTTACTAAACCAAACTTGGTGTTGGTTCCACCAATATCGATACCTAATGCAACCTGTTTTGACAAATCTACTACTGACATTTTCTTTATTGTATAATTTCGAGGCAATAAATTTATAAAAAAGATTGTATTAATAGTGATTTAACCGAATAATAATTTAAAAATAATTAAATGATTTTCTTTATTTTTTTCCGTCTTCCATACCAAACTAAAAATCCTGTAACAGGAAGCGACGCACAAATAATGCTCACAATAAACGCAATAATCTTTGTAGGAAGTCCCAGAATAGATCCTACATGAACATCATAGTTGGCTGCAATTGCTTTTTCGCCAAGATCTTTATCTTCATGATTGTGAGTGTGTAGAAGCTCACCAGAATTTTCATCAAAAATTAAACTACTGTTTTTGTGGTAAGAATAGGATAGGTGTTTCACGAAAACCGAAAAATTCGGATGTTCGTGATCGTCCATATGTGGATGTCCCAAATCTACTGAAAAACCATACGAATTCGGATAGTTTGTACGAACTGTGTTGATTACTTTATCTAAAGTTGTATCATTTCTAGCTTCAAGTGGTGCTTTTGTGGTAATATGAGAAAAATCCGGATAGGCCGTATTTCCTCCTGAAAATACGACGTACATCATGGTTTGGATAACAAAAAAGGCATAAAATAAACCAGTAATAGAAAATATTAAGGCAAAAATAGAAGCATAAAATCCTAAAATGTTGTGAAGATCATAGTTTTTTCTTTTCCAGCTTTTAATATTTTCCCATCTGAATGAAAACCTCTGTTTTCTGGCTGCTTTATTTTTTGGCCACCACAGGATAATTCCTGAAATCAACATGATGATGAAAATAATGACGGGAATCCCGACTACATATTTTCCCCAATCCTGCTTTAACAAAAAACTCCAGTGAATCATTTTTACAATCTGAAAAAATCCGTTTTTTTCATCGTAAACCCGCAGCACTTTTCCATCGTAAGGGTTTACGTAAGCGACTTTATAGATCGGAAATTCATCAAAATAATTCCATGCATTCGTATTGTGTTCGTACCAATAGAACTGATAAGACATTTTTTTGTCGATAGGAACATTTACCCAATGTATTTTGAATTTTTCTTTTACCTGATTATCAACTGCTTTCTCTAAGACACGAATCGGAAGAATTTGTTTCTGGACAATATTTTGTTCATTATGGTAAATTACATCTTTTCTTGTAAAGTTTTCGATCTCATCTTTAAAAACATATAAAGCTCCCGTTACAGAAACGATGAAAATGATCAAGCCAATAGATAAGCCAAACCAAAGATGCAGTTTGCCTGTCCATTTTTTGAATTCACTTGGTTTCTTTTTATGGTGATGTTTTTTCTTCATAAAGTTTTACAAATAAGATATTCTATTTTTAGATAATTAATCTGCCAAACGACAGATGTGATTTGGCAGATTAATGCTTTTTTTCCGATTAGAATTTATAATTCAAACTCAAAGAAAGTGTTCTCAATCTCTGAGGTGTTACTGTAGACCATCCTGAGAAATATTTTTTATTTGCAATATTATCAAGCTTTAGAATGATGCTGTATCGGTCTTCTGTATAAGAAAGTGAAGAATTCATAACAATATAACTGGGAAGCGGAAATGCACCTATATTACCTCTGTTCAGTGTATAAAATCTACTCGCAGAATTACCGCCGAAACCAATTCCGAAGTTTTTTAGTGCGCCATCCTGAATCTTATATGTTCCCCAGAAATTGACAAGATTTTTGGGTCCCGAATCTTCAGTTCTGTTTCCAGGATAACCTTCGTCTCCTCTTACCACATTGCTGTCGTTATAACTGTAGCCTGCAATAATATTCATTCCCGGAATTGGGCTTCCCAAAATACTTACTTCAAAACCTTTGCTGTCAACTTCTCCGTTTTGAGAAACATTAATGCCATTACCCATCACCTTATTTTTTACATTGATGCTGTAATAACTCGCTGTAATTGCAAATTTGTCTCCTGCTAAATTCGCTTTTGTCCCAACTTCCCATTGATTGGCGTGTTCAGGATCAAAATATCGAAGTTCGCTGCTTAATACATTTCCAAGGTTATCGGTAACCTGTATTGTTGAAGGATCAACATTTCTAAATCCGTTCATATAATTTGCAAAAACCGATACTTTATCCGGAATTGGCTGATAAACCAAGCCTAATTTAGGTGAAAGAGTAGTCTGCGCTTTAGCATCTTCTGTTGCATATGCGCTTGCTCTGCCTGTAAAATGATCTATTCTAAGACTCAACATTGCAGATAAATTGGGTAAAATATTTACTACATCAGAAACATACGCACTGTATATTTTTGCTTCTGCGTTGGTAGTTTTCTGAGCGGCTTGTCTCAATTCATAATCTACCGCAGATTTTGTAAGTAAATCTCCTTTTGTATCAGTCTGATCAACGATATTTACAACTCCATAGCCGATCCAGCCGCTTCCTCCCTGAATAAAATTTCTCTGGAAATAATCTAGACCTACAAGTAATTTGTTTTTAACACTTCCGAAATTAAAGTTTCCGACAAAATTTTGCTGAATTCCTGTTGTGTTGGTTTCTCCGCCTACATCTGCGATAAATCTTGTAAAATCTTTTCCGTTAGACTGATCGTACAAATACTGATAATAACCATCTGTTTTTGAGGTGCTTGTAGAAATAATAGTTTTTGAAATCCAGTTATCAGAAATTTTATAATTTGCTGAAGCCTGAAGATTAAATGTTCTGTTATTTATCGTTAAATCATCATTGGTGTATGATTTTTTATAGTTTTCTTTAAAAACGTCAATCGAATAATACGTTAACGGAAGATTTCTGTTGAGAAAAATCATGGGTGCATTTGCAGCCTCACTCGTTTTTATTTCTGTGTTTACAGTAAATGTAAGTTTGTCGTTGGCTATAAATTTAAGGGAAGGAGCAATGTAAAATGATTCGCTAAACCCTGCATCCTGAAAGGTATTCTGTTTTTGGTAAGCTGCATTTATTCTGGCAAACACATTTTTTGATAAAGGAGTGTTTACATCAGCAGTTACCCTGTTTAAACCATAACTTCCGTTGATGTAATTGACTTCACCACCAAAATAGTGATAAGGTTTTTTTGTGATCACATTAATTAGACCTCCATAGGAAATTACGCTTCCTCCATATAATGTTCCCGAAGGACCTTTGATAGCTTCTATAGTTTCAATTCCGGCAGGATCTAATGTTCCGTTACTTAATGCAGGCATTCCGTTTATTAAACTTGGCTGTAAAGAAAAACCTCTCATCGTATAATATTCGCCTCCATCATTTCCTCTTCCTGTAGATTCCCATAATCTCGCAATACCGGTAACGTTTTTTAAAGCATCATTAAAGTTGGTAACTACCTGTTCTTTGATTACGTTTTTATTGACGATGTTGTAAACCTGAGGATTTTCAATTTCCTTTAAAGGCATTTTGTTTACAGATTCTCTGTCGCGAGTAATATATCCCTGTACTACAACCTCATCAATTTTATTAGTTTTAACAGTGTCATTCTCCTGTGCAAACGATAACATTGAACCTAAAACCGATGCGCAAACCAATAGCTTTTTCATGAAAGATTTATTTTTTTACAAATATATTGTTTTTAATTATTCTAAATTAGCTTAAATTGTGATTTTTGTCAGATTATTAAGATTTATTCCAAATAAAAAATCCTGCTGAAAAAATTCAACAGGATTTATTTTTATATAAAAATTCTTTTAGGCAGGAATTTCTCCTCTGTATAAGAACGAAATGATTTCTTTATTCATTTTATCTACCATTTCACTGAATAAATGGAAAGATTCTTGTTTGTAAATTACCAAAGGATCTTTCTGCTCGTAAACAGCACCCTGAGAAGATTTTCTCAAATCATCCATTTCACGAAGGTGAAGTTTCCAGTTTTCATCGATGATTGAAAGAGTGATATTCTTTTCAAAATCATTAATCAAGCTGTCACAATGAGTGTCATAAGCTTCTTTCAAATCGGTAACGATGGTTAATGTTTTTACTCCGTCTGAGAAAGGAACCTGAATCATTTTAAACATCGAACCCTGATTCTGATAAACATTCTCAATAATAGGGAATGATTTTTCTTTTAGAAGATTCAGCTTCATATCATAATCAGCTTGAGCTGCTTTGAAAAGAATTTCGGTAAGCTCAGGAATTTGTTTAGATTTAAAATCATTCTCAGAAACAGGAGATTCCATAGTGAAGTTTTTAATCACTTCAAATTCAAAATCTTTAAAACTTCCGTTTGCTTTACCTTTGGTTACGATTGAGTTTGAAACATCAAAAATCATATTGGTGATGTCGTATTTCAGGTGATCTCCGAATAATGCGTTCTTTCTTCTTTTATAGATTACATCACGCTGCTTATTCATTACATCATCGTACTCAAGAAGTCTTTTTCTTGTACCGAAGTTGTTTTCTTCTACTTTTTTCTGAGCTCTCTCGATAGATTTAGAAATCATAGAATGCTGTATTACTTCACCTTCCTTGTGACCCATTCTGTCCATCATTTTAGCAATTCTTTCAGAACCGAATAAACGCATCAAGTTATCTTCCAAAGAAACATAGAACTGAGAACTTCCCGGATCTCCCTGTCTTCCAGCTCTACCTCTCAACTGTCTGTCAACACGTCTGGAATCGTGTCTTTCAGTACCGATGATCGCCAAACCTCCTGCTTCTTTTACTTCTTTGCTCAGTTTGATGTCGGTACCACGACCTGCCATGTTGGTTGCAATTGTTACTACTCCAGGCTGACCTGCTCCTGCAACAATTTCTGCTTCCTTCTTGTGAAGTTTAGCATTTAAAACCTGATGCTGAATTTTTCTCAACTGAAGCGCTTTTGAAAGCAACTGTGAAATTTCTACAGAAGTTGTACCTACTAAAACAGGTCTTCCTGCTGCAGTTAGATTTTCAATTTCTTCAATTACGGCATTATATTTTTCTCTGTTGGTCTTGAAAACCAAATCCTGTTTGTCGTGTCTCTGAATTGGTCTGTTGGTAGGAATTACCACTACATCCAGTTTATAAATCTGCCAAAGTTCTCCCGCTTCAGTTTCTGCTGTACCTGTCATCCCCGCAAGTTTGTTGTACATACGGAAATAGTTCTGTAAAGTTACCGTTGCAAATGTTTGTGTAGCAGCTTCAATTTTTACGTTTTCTTTCGCTTCAATCGCTTGGTGAAGACCATCTGAATAACGTCTTCCTTCCATGATACGACCAGTCTGCTCATCAACGATTTTTACTTCACCGTCAATTACAACATATTCATCATCTTTTTCAAATAGAGTATATGCTTTCAGCAATTGGCTCATGGTGTGAACACGCTCAGATTTCTCTGCAAATTCTGCGAAAAGTCTTTCTTTAGCTTCAAATTCTTCTTCTTTAGATAAATTTTTAGCTTCAACTTCAGCGATTTCTGTTCCGATGTCTGGAAGAACGAAAAAGTTGTTATCAGAATTTCCCTGAGACATATATTCTACACCTTTATCAGTAAGATCAACCTGATTGTTTTTCTCTTCGATAACGAAATACAAATCTTTGTCTACGATAGGCATATCGCGGTTGTTATCTGCCATATACTGAGCTTCTACTTTTTGAAGTAGAGCTCTGTTTCCGCTTTCAGATAAAAACTTGATTAGCTGTCTGTTTTTTGGTAAACCTCTGTAAGCCTGAAGTAATTTGAACCCTCCTTCTTTAGTATTTCCAGCAGCAATTAATTTTTTAGCTTCATTAAAAATTGCAGAAACTGTTTTTTTCTGAACTTCAACAATTCTGTCAATAGAAGGTTTTAAAACATCAAATTCCTGTCTGTCTCCTTGTGGAACAGGTCCGGAAATAATTAAAGGCGTTCTTGCGTCATCGACCAAAACAGAGTCAACCTCATCAACTATTGCAAAGTTCAGTTCTCTCTGAACTAATTCAGTAGGTGAAGTCACCATGTTGTCTCTCAAATAATCGAAACCGAATTCGTTATTTGTTCCGTATGTAATATCTGAATTGTAAGCTTTTCTTCTTCCGTCTGAATTCGGTTGATGATTGTCGATACAGTCAATGGACATTCCGTGGAATTGGTACAATGGTCCCATCCAAGCAGAGTCTCTTTTTGCAAGATAATCATTCACAGTTACAACATGTACTCCTCTTTCAGGAAGTGCATTTAAGTAAATAGGAAGTGTACCTACCAAAGTTTTACCTTCTCCGGTTGCCATCTCGGCAATTTTACCGCTATGAAGAATGACACCACCAATAAACTGAGTGTCGTAATGCACCATATCCCACAAAATAGGAGTTCCTGCTGCATTCCATGAGTTTTTCCAAACAGCTTCTTCACCTTGGATTTCAACAAAATCTTTGGTTGCTGCAAGTTCTCTGTCTCTGTCTGTAGCTTTTACACGGATTTCTCCGTTTTGAGCCCATCTTCTTGAGGTTTCTTTGATCAATGCGAAAGCTTCAGGAAGAATCTGTAGAAGAACTTTTTCCTCAATCTCATAAGATTCTTTTTTCAAAGTCTCTATTTTAGAGAAAAGAGCTTCTTTTTCATCAACATTCTTTGAATTCTTGATCTGCTCTTTGATTTGTTCTATCTGAGTTGTAATACTATTGGTAGCTGCTTTAATTTTAGATTTAAATTCAGCGGTTTTCTCTCTCAAACCATCATCAGATAATTCTCCGATACTTGGTTCAACAGCTTTGATTTTTGATACAACTTTTTTTACTTCCTTCAGGTCCTGCGCTTTTTTGTCTCCCAAAAACCCTTTAAGAACTTTATTTAAAAAACTCATAGAATTTGTTTTAAGCCTAAAACCTGCGGCTTTAAGCATATTAAATTACACTCGATGGTGTATGTTATTATTGAAAAAGCTTTAAGCGTATTGCCTAAAGCTTATTGCTTTGTATTAATATTCGTCCTCGTTCCAAAGGTAATCTTCGTCCGTAGGATAATCGCTCCAGATCTCATCAATCGCGTCGTATACTTCACCTTCGTCTTCAATTGCCTGAAGGTTTTCTACAACTTCCATTGGTGCACCAGTTCTGATTGCGTAGTCGATAAGTTCTGCCTTTGTCATCGGCCAAGGTGCGTCGCTTAAGTATGAAGCTAATTCTAATGTCCAGTACATAATTTATTATTTTTTTGCAAAAGTATAAAAATAGCTTATATTATAAACTTTTTTATGACTTGATTTTCAATTCTTTTATTAAATTTTTTTAACACTTTACTGCAAATGCTATTGTGAGCATAACCGCAGTAGATTGATGTCATTTTCTCAAAAACCATTCCACAAATTTTTTTGTGCCATTTTGGAAGTTTGTCGTCGGTTTGTACCTTATTAAACTTTGCGCTTTTGTAATATCTGCATTGGTTTTCTGTACATCTCCCTGCTGCATTGGCAGTATTTTTTTGGTGGCAATTTTGTCAAGATGTCTTTCTAAATAAGTCAGCATTTCAGATAGTGTAATGACTTCGCTTTCTCCCAGATTGATGATTTCATACATTTTTGAGTTGTTTTCCAGATAATGAATAGATTTTGAAATCCCATCTATAATGTCATCAATATAAGTATAATCTCTTGCCGTGTTTCCGTCACCGTAGAAAGGGATTTCTTTGTTCTCGGAGATCAGTTTCGTGAATTTATGTATCGCTAAATCAGGTCTTTGTCTTGGACCATAAACGGTGAAAAATCTTAATTGGATCATGTCAATATCATAAAGGCTGTGATAAACATGACCCAAAATTTCTCCACATTTTTTTGTTGCTGCATAAGGGGAAATCGGCTGATCTACATTGTCGGATTCTGAAAAAGGAATTTTCTCATTGTTTCCATAAACGCTTGATGATGAAGCGCAAATGAATTTTTTGATTCCAAATAGATTACACAATTCCCATAAATTCATGGTTCCGCGTACATTTACTTCTTCATATTCTAAGGGTCTTTCAATTGATGGTCTTACACCTGCAAGTGCTGCAAGATGAATGATTAAATCAATTTTATGATTTTTAAATATTTCTTCAAGACCATCTTTGTCTCGTATATCATTATAATAAAGAGTGTAAGATTCTGATTTTGATAGAGATATTAGGTTTTTTATATCCTGTTCTTTATCGGAGAAGTTAAAATAAATATTTTTTTCAACGGAATCTAAAGTATTTTTAATTTTCACTTTATAATCATAAAAATCATCAAAATTGTCAATGTTTATGACAGAATGTCCTTCTTTCAGTAATTTTTCGACCAAGTGGGAACCAATAAATCCGCTTCCTCCGGTAACGAGATAAGTCATGTGTATTTTTTTAGATTACAAATTTATCAATAATAGTTGAAAGCTGTTTTCTTACTTTTGCTTTTTAAATTAAATAGATGATTAATTTTCAGAAACTTTTTGCTTTACCCAAAGAGGAGGAAGAAGATTTTACCTTCAATGAGATAGAAGAAGGAATTTACTTTCGGGGACATAATCTTTGGCTCTTGGTCATCTCAATGGGGATTGCTTGTGTAGGGCTTAATATAAACAGCTCTGCAGCGGTAATCGGAGCGATGCTGATTTCTCCACTGATGGGACCAATCGTAGGAGTAGCTTTTGGATTTTCTATAGGAAACAGACATCTTATACGTTTGGGACTGGTCAATTGGCTTTTAATGATTGTGGTGGCACTTTGCTCATCCACACTTTATTTTTTTATCACTCCTTTTCATTCCGAAACTGCTCAGCTCGAAAGTTTTAAAACAGCAACTATTTTCGATTGTGTTTTAGCAATATTGGGAGGTTTTGCCTGGTTTCTTGGGATTGTAAGAAAAGAGGCTATTAAAGTAATTGCGGGTGTTGCAGTTTCTACAGCGTGTATTCCACCTCTTTGTACTGCGGGATTTGGAATTGCAAATGGTAATTGGGAATATTTTTGGGGTGGATTTTATTTTTATCTGATTAATTGTTTTTTTATTGGAGTAGGAACATGGATATTGAGCATTGTATTGGGCTATCAAAAATATTATCTTCAGAGAAACAGTATTAAAAATCGCAAAACGTCTTTGTTTATAAGTGCTATTTCTGCAATAATTCTTATCCCGAGTATTTTACTTACCAAAAAGAAATGGGACAAAGAAAAGTTGAAGGAAAGATCTGAAAGTTATATTAAAACCATAAAAGAAAATCATCCTGAATTGGCAATTATAAATCATGAAATCTTTCAAGACAATGGAAAAGATTTTTTGAAAATCACATTATTGAACGATAGTCTTACTCTTAGCAAAGGAAGATTGAATGAACATAATAATTTGGTAAAAGACATTCATTTGATCTGGCAATATTCGCCAAAGCAAAATAATTTTGAATCTCCTGAAATGAAAAATATGCAGGCGCAAATCTCTGAATTGAAACAGGAAATAGAGAGAATAAAAAGCAAAAAATAACTATAACTGATCTTAAAATTTTATATTTACTAAAAAGTTAACAAACATGCAGTTTCAAGGGCAAATTTTAAAAATGACAAGCTTCAACGATCAACCTATTCAATATTATTTAAATCTTTCGGGAGATTTAATTCATATGAACGAATTGTTGGGTAAGGAAATAAGCATTAAACATACAGGTTTTCAATGCGTAAATTGTGGTTTAGATAAAACAATTTACAGAATGGGTTTCTGCAAAAGCTGTTTTTTTGAAAGTCCGTATGCGAGTGACACGATTATTCGTCCGGAGCTTTCTACTGCTCATTTGGGAATTGGCGAGCGTGATCTGGATGTGGAAAAACAAATTCAACTACAGCCTCACACAGTTTATTTAGCTTATACAGGAGATGTGAAAGTGGGTGTAACGAGAAATTCGCAGATTCCTACACGATGGATTGATCAGGGCGCAACATTTGCTTTACCCATTGCACGAACTGAAAACCGCTATGAAGCAGGAATGATAGAAGTTGCGCTGAAAGAACATCTTGCCGACAAAACCAATTGGAGAAAAATGCTTCAGGATGATTTTGAAGATGAGGTAGATTTGGTAGATTTTCAGCAGAAAATAAAAGAATATTTCCCGGAAGATTTCCAGAAGTTTTATTCTGAAGGAGAAAATATGTGGAAGTTTGATTATCCTTTTTCAAAGCCCGAAAAAGTATCTTCTTTTACACTCGATAAGCAACCTGAATTTACAGGTAAACTTGTGGGAATAAAAGGGCAATATTTGAGCTTTGAAGGAGGAAACTTTATGAATGTAAGAGGACATGAAGGATATGTAATAGAATTGAATGTAAATCGTTGAGTTAAATTAAAATTATGAAAAAACCTTGGGTTAAAAAGCTTTTAAAAGGTCTTGGGATCTTGTTCGGCATTATTTTGCTGGCAAACTTCGGACTCAATATCTGGCTCAAAACTCAGCTTCCTGATTATATAAAAAAAAATACCAACTATAAAGTTTCCTACAAGTCGTTAAGTGTCGATTTAGGAACAGGAAATATACTGGCAACAGGAATTACCGTTAATAATAAAAACCCACAAAACACAAGTGTAATCGGGTTTCAGGGGACGATAGATACTTTAAAGATCAGCCGTTTCGGAATATATGATGCGATTTTTAATAAAGTTATCAGTTCGAATGATTTGCTTCTGGCAAAACCAAATCTCAATATAATTCTGGCAAAGCCGAAAGATATAAAAACTGACAAAGAGCAGAATCCTGTAAGTTTTGAAAACATCAAAATCAGCAACGGAACCATTCAGATTTTTAAGCATACCAAACAAAAATTATTAGCTGTTAATGATTTAGATTTATTTGTAGAAAACCTACAGTTAACAGAAGAGACGTTAGAAAACAGATTGCCTGTAACTTTTGACAGATACAGTATTAAAGGAAAAGATGTTTTTTTTCAGTCTGCTGATATTTATACCATAAATGTCAATAAAATTACAACAACAAACGGACAAGTCTCCGTTGATGGTTTTTACCTTAAACCAATCATCGATTTTGGGCAGTTCATCAAAAAATATCCGAAGAAAAAACAGTTGATTGCCGCAACGATTCAGAAGATGGATTTTAAAGATGTTCTTTTAAAGGATAATAAAGTTTCTCTAAAGAATGCTGTTTTTCAAAATCCCGATATTGTCATTTATACAACCAATGCGATTCCGGATAAAGTAAAAAAGCCTGTAGGTTTTGAGCTTGATCTTGAAGATTTTAAATTTAATAATGCAACTTTTCAGGTAAATAAACCCAACGGAAATAAGCTTCTTTTTGCTAAAAATGTCAACTTAAATATTAAAAATATTGAGTTCAGCAAAGAGACTCCTGTGGAAATGATTCCGTTAAGATATAAGGATTTTAGTTTTTCGGGAAAAGAAATTGAATATTCTAATCATCAGGATATTAAAGCGGAGAGTATTGTCTTGAATCCTCAAAAAGGAGACATTAGAAATATTTCAATTGTTCCGAATGATTCCAAGTCGGGAAAAACGACAATGGATCTTAAAGCAAGCCAAATTGTATTCAATATTAATAAATGGGAAGTTGCAGACAAAAGGCTTAATCTGGATATAAAAGATGTCTTGGTAAATCAGGTTGACGGAACGATACATGCAGGAACGGTAAAATCAGACAAAAAATCAGATTTCAGTGGGATTCAGTTTCCGGTTTTGGTAAGAAATGTAATCCTCAAAAATTCAAATATTACTTACGACAAAGAAAATCAGCCTTTAACATTGAATAATTTAAATGCCAGTTTTAAAAATATCGAGTTCAACCGAAAATCAGACAACAGTGGTTTGGCGATTAAGGTGAAAGATTATACAATGACGGCAAAAAATTTCGCATATAAAACGAAGTTTTACAATATGACATCCGGACTTTTAGAGTTAAATAAAAATAATGTCAAGATTGATCGGTTTGCAATGAAGCCTTTGGTTTCCAGAGCTCAGTTTATTAGAATGATCCCTGTTGAAAAAGATTTGTATGATCTTGAAGTGAATCAGATAATGGCAAAAGGAAATTGGGATTTTTTCTCGGAAAGCAAATTTATTCATGCCACGAATATGACTATTTCCTCAGCGAATGCCAATATTTTCAGAAGTAAAATTCCGGAGGATGATCCTAAAGCAAAACCTTTGTATTCCAGATTATTAAGGTCTATTAAAATTCCAATGTTTGTAGATCAGCTTCGTCTGAAAAACTCTACTTTAGAATATGAAGAAGATACACCGAAAAGCAGCGGACCGGGGAAACTTACATTTACCAATTTTAATATGAATGTGAAAAATCTGAATTCTGGCAAGATGAAAGGTAAACCGACTAAGGTTGATATTAAAATTCACTGTACTTTTATGAAAACGTCTTTACTTTCCGTTAATTGGGGATTTGATGTGGCAGATCAAAGTGACCGATTTACAATTGGAGGGAAACTGAGCAATATTCCCGCAATCGCTTTGAACGCATTTGTTGTTCCGTATATGAGTATTACTGCGACAGGAACAATTCAGGAAATGTTGTTTAATTTTAAAGGAAATCCTAAAGGAATTGGAGGAACTTTTAACATGAAACACAAAGATCTTAAAGTTTCTATTTTAGATAAAAAAAGTAAAGAGAAAAAAGGCGTTCTGAGCGCAGTAGCAAATATATTCATCAAGACAGATTCAGGGAAGTTTCCGGAGTCTGTGGTGGTAGAAGATGTAGAAAGAGATCCCACAAAATCGTTCTTTAATCTATTCTGGAAAGGAATTGAAGATGGACTGAAGAAAACTTTAATCGGTATTGATATTGGTAAAACTAAAAAGACCGTTGAAGATGCTAAAGCTACCGTAAAAGATGTGAAAAGTTCTGTGAAGGATGTAAAAAATGATATTTCTAAAGCTATATCTAATCCTGAAAAAGAAAATGAAAAAAAGCCCGAAGAAAAGAAAGGATTGCTGAAAAAGATATTTAATAAAAAAGAAAAAACCGAGACTCAGTAGTTTCGGTTTTTATATAATATTTCGATTATTAATTAAAAATTATACTCATCGCTTTCGTTGATAGGAATTTCTCTCAGGAAAGTGTCAAATTCATGACCGGGATAGTTGCTTTCTGCTCCATAAGAGTCAATAATAATGCCTTTATTTCCAGAATTGTCTTCCAATACATAAAGAACAGCATTGTCATCCGGATTACTGTCACCTTCGAAACGGTAGGTTTTTAAAATAGTAAGTTCTTTAGGTTGATAGTTTTTCTCAGAATCTTCATATTTCATTTCACAGGATTCGTTCATTCTGAATTCTCTGTGAATACCTCTTTCTCTTAATTTTTCCATCACCTGACTTAAAGTAGTCATTCTGTCAATATTGTCCGGATTTTCCATAATGTTATTTTTTTGAGATTTGTTTCTTCCTTATTACTACAATTATCAAACCATTGCAGGCGAGGTTAAATTCTGCATGATAAAATGCCATTGAGATTAACAAAAAATTATCATTTTATGAATAAAAAAGGTATACTATTTGCTTAATCAATTTACAAAATGGTACGAAATATGAAAAAAGAAGTAGGAGTTTTACTGGCAGGAGGAGTTGGTCTTTTGGCAGTGCTTAGCTTTTTAAGCGTAAAAAAAATATTGAGTAAAAAACATAAAAAATATACCGATTATTATTCTGATCATCACAGACATTTTGATAAAAAATATGATGATGATGATCATGGTATAGAGTTTTATGCTTTCAAATAAATAGAAGTAGAATAGAAATAATTTTTTTAAAAGATCCGACATCATATTTTTGATGACGGATTTTTTTTGTGGAAAACTTTAATGTTAAAACTCATTACTTTAGAACCAAAGCGTTATAATTTTACATCTGAAATGCAGAACGAAAATATCATAAAAGGTCAGGGAGCTCAGCGAAATGTTATCAACCGTTTCGACAGATTTACTTTTGAGCCTGAAGATGAAGATTTTGAATCTGTAAAAACAACCTTCACAGAAATTTTTCCTAAAACGATCGTCAACAAAGTGAAAAGTGAAGATTTACCGATGGAATACTCGATGAATCCTTATCAAGGCTGTGAACACGGCTGTTCGTATTGTTTTGCAAGACCTACTCATGAATATTGGGGTTACAGTGCAGGAATAGATTTTGAAAGAAAAATCATGGTCAAGAAAAATGCTCCGGAATTGCTGGAGAAGTTTTTCAAAAAAAGAGGTTATCAACCTTTTCCGATTTTGCTTTCCGGAAATACAGACTGTTACCAACCTGCCGAAAAACAATTTGAAATTACCAGACAACTTTTGCAGGTTTGTCTTGATTACCGACATCCTGTCAATGTTTTAACGAAAAATGCTTTGGTTCTTCGGGATTTAGATATTCTGAAACCGATGGCAGAGCAGAATTTGGTTTCCGTATCGCTGAGTATTCCCACCATTAATGAAGATCTGCGAAGAAAAATGGAACCAAGAACGAGTTCCTCAAAAAATAAACTGAAGGCGATTGAAATTCTGTCAGAAAACGGAGTTCCTACTCATGTTATGGTTGCGCCCATTGTTCCCGGACTGAACAGTGATGAACCTTTAGCGATTTTAAAGGCTATTTCTGATGCAGGAGCACAAAGTTTTGGATATACCTTGGTAAGATTAAATGACACGGTAGAACCTGTTTTTGTACGATGGATTGAGAATACATTTCCTGATCGTGCACAAAAGGTTTTAAACTTAATAAAATCTATGCATGGCGGAAAATTGGGCGAAAAAAGGTATTTTGACCGCCAAAAAGGTGAAGGAAATATTGCTGAAATGATTCACAATACTTTTAAGATCGGCAGAAAGAAATTCTTTGATGGAAAAGAGTTCCCTAAGCTTTCAACGGATGGCTTTACAGGAACTAAAGCGCAGCAACTAAGATTGTTTTAAAAGAAAACCGCTCCTGAGAGGAACGGTTTTTAATTTTACAGATCATTACATTGTATCATCCGGACATTTAAAATCTTTACTACAAGTTGCACAGATTACAACGCCGTTGCAGTAATACATGCAAAAATCGGGTTGTGGTAATTCTTTTACTCCTGCTCCTGAGATTGATTTTAACTCGCCTTTGCTGAGTTTTTTTAGATTTTTCATACTGTTTAGTTTTAAAATTTGATGATAGTGTAAAGATAATTAAAATTTGTTTACGTTGTATTATAGTTATGAACAATTTGTTTTAAATTTTAATAAGTATTGATACTCTGCTAAACATCAATTAATCCTAAAGTAATAGATGTTTTGATAAGACCTGCAGTATTGTTCACTTTAAGTTTAATAAAAATATTTTTACGATGTGTTTCTACAGTACGCTTGCTAATACAAAGTTTTTCTGCAATTTCTTCAGTTGTTTTACCTTTGCTTATATAATTAATAATTTCTTTTTCTCTTTTGCTTACAATGTTTTTGTTGAAATCAAAATTTTCAACTTTTTGAAAGTCTTTATAAAACACTTTCTCATTTTTAGAAACAATTTTTTTAATACTCTCGATAAGAGTTTCAGGATCTGTATCTTTTAGCAAATATCCATCAATATCTGTGGAAGATATTGTGTTGGAGTAAGAACTCATGACCAAGATTTTTATTTCAGGATATTGTTTTCGGATTATTTTACAAAGTTCAACACCATTAATTTCCGGCATCGATATATCTGTAATCAAAAGATCTGGAGTTTGAGTTTTTATATTATTTAATAAATCTGCGTGGTTATTTAGGGCATATAGAACTTCCAGATTTTCATCTTGTTCTAATAGCATTACAAGACCTTTTAAAAAAATTAAATGATCGTCTATCACTGCAATTTTTATGGTATTCTTCATAGTTTTATATCAATAATTACAGATGTTCCTTTATTCATTTCAGATTGTACATTCATTTCACCGGATATTATTTTTAGTCTTTCTTCAATGTTTTTCAGCCCGATTCCTTTTTTATGAACATCAAACCCAACTCCATTATCTACAATGATTATGTTAATATCATTGTGATGTCTGTTGATTGATAATTCTACTTCTGTTGCTTTTGCGTGTTTAGAAATATTATGGAGTAACTCTTGCAAAATTCTGTAGATGTTTAGCTTTTTTATTTCGTCTAAATCATCAATAGCATTTTCAGGATAAATATAAACGTCAAAACTGAACTCGTTTCTTTGCTGATAATTTTCTTTTAAATCTGATAAAAGATTTTTCAGTGTCTTTTCTTTAATATTATTAATACTCAAATTGTGAGAAATCTTTCTTATTTCCTGAAATACTTCAGAGAGATTTTCCTGAATTTTCTGCAAATTTTCATTCTTCAGATAAGTGTTTTCCTTTGCTAATAAAAGTTTTATGCCTGCCAAATCCCCTGCAACACCATCATGTAGATCTTTGGCAATTCTATTTCGTTCAATATTTTGCCCATTGATAAGAGCGCTCATTTCTTTAAGTTCCTGTTCTTTTAGTATTTTTTCCTTTTCTTGACGATTCAATTTTTTCTGAAATTGCGATCTTTTATATCCAAAATACAACAATCCGATTAGGATAAAAATAGATAAAAGAGAAGTAATAACGACTAATTTGTTCTTTTTTTCTTGCAGTTCTTTTTGCTTGTTTAATATCTGAATTTGATCATTTTTTTTACCAACTTCATATTTGGTAATAATCTCATTGATGTTTTTTACTTTCTCGGTGCTGAAAATACTGTCTTGTAATTTGTGATATGTTTTCTGATAGTGATATGCTTTCTCATATTCTTTATTTTTTTCGAGAACAGTGCTCAAATCGTCCATTAAAGAAATTTTATAATCTAGAGGTATTTCAGTATTCTCTGCGGTTTTTTCAGCTTTTAAATAATAATTTATCGCTTCAGGATATTGCTTTTTTTTGTAATAATAACCTCCTAAGTTATAATAATACAGGAAATACAGATTAGGATCTCCAATATCTTCAATCAAAAGTTTAGCAGAGTTTAGATAAGATAAAGTTTGATTAAAATTTTTGAATTGATTATCACTCATTAAAAGAACAGATAAATTAATATAAATATCATACTGCCATCTTTTATTGTCAAGTTTTTGGGCGATTGAAAGTGCTTTTTTGAAGTATTCTAAAGCTAATGCAGGATTTTTCTTTCTCATAATCAAGCCTAAATTATTACAGCTTCCAAACTGTTCTGGGACTAAATTTTTATCTTTCGTATACTGATAATCTTCTTGATAATACTTAATTGCCTGAACCGTGTCATTTTGTGAAAGAAATAGGTTTCCCAAATTTTTTAACGCAAAACTTTTTTCACTAAGTCCGTTTTTTTCTGATATTTTTAATGATTTCAAAAATAATTTTATAGCCGTCTGATAATCGCTGTCATTATTTTTAATAAGGCCTAATTGATTATAAGCTAAAGCCAGAGTTTGAAAATTATCAGACTTTAAGGCAATAGGGATTGCTGCGTAAATGTATTTTTGGGCTTTTTGTATCTCTCCTTTTTTATAAAAGCAATATCCTATTCCGTAATATCCTTTTGAAAGGTAAAATTGATTATCTTTTTTTTCACTGACGATTTTTACCTTATTGATGTAATACATGGATGAATCTAAATTTTCATTTAGATTGCTTCTATATTTTGTAAGCAACTCTTCTATCTCTGGATCTTTTTTTTGAGCCATTAATAAAATACTGCTAAAAAGGCAAAGTAGTATAAAATATTTCATCATAGAAGTAAATATACCATAATCATGGTATAGTTTGCAATAGTGATTAGGAATACATTTGTTATATAAAAACATACAATATGCTAAAAACAATAATATTTTTTTTATTTGGATGCTCATTTTATTTGGGGCAGAGTAATGGGATGTCTATCCTTGCTTTAAAAGATGGTACTAAGACAACGAGTACCAGTGGAGAAGGAAGTGGAACGCAAGGTACTGGAACATCTACACAACAACAGCAGCAACAACAATTAATTAATGAAATTTATGAATTAAAAGTTTATCTAGACCAGAGTAATTTAAATATGTTTCTGAGTCAACAAGACAAAAAATTTAGCAAATACAGGATATATGATATATCAGGAAATTTGAAAAGAGAGCAGATCATCTCTGCAACAAATACTTATACTGTAGATATATCTAATCTGAGTTTTGGAAACTATTTAGTTATCGTTAATGAAGCCCTTTCTAATACTGGAATATCGAAGTCATTTATTAAACCTTAATGATAAATTTCAATAAATGAAGAGGTTTTACAAAAATTAAATCAGTTAGTTATTAATCAAAAACACAAATGACTATATAAAAAGCAGAATCCGAAAAGCTTAAAAAGAGTAGGAAAAAACTAAACAATAATTATGAAAAACTCAAAAAAGATCTCAAGAGAAAATTTGAAATCTATCAATGGTGGTATTGATAACAGAAAAAAATGTTGTGCGAGAGATAATTGCGGAAGCTGTGTTTATTGGGTTTCTAACAATCAACTCTGTCCATCGGTTATTATTCCAGCTTGTTAAAGAAGGATAAGTTTTACATTAAGTAGGATAAATAAGTAAAAACTAAAATAAATCATAAATTATGAAAAATCTAAAAAAAATCTCAAGAGAAAATTTAAAATCTATTAGTGGTGGGTGGTACGACTGCGGTGGACCGTTTCCACCGGCAATTTGTAAATGTAAAAGAGGAGAGCGATTGTGTAATGGAGTTTGTATTCCAATTACTCAGATGTGTGCAATCATTAATAATCCTGAATTATGAAAAATTTAAAAAAGTTATCAAGACAAGATATTAAAATCTGTGAATGGTGGAATTTTGAGTTGTAACAAGCAACAATACCGGGTGTTCCAAAACCGGAATGTCCTTGTAGACCGGGTTATCGCAGATGTAATGGAGTTGTATTCTAAATACTCAAATATGTTAATTTAAAATAGTTTTTATGAAAAATTTAAAGAAAATTTCAAAAGAAGAGCAAAAAACAATTTTTGGAGGTAGAGTACCTTCTTGTTGTATAAAATGGAATCCTATCACGAGAGTGTGTAGCGCTTGGGATTACAGTTGCTTAGGTCAATAAGTATAGAGTATTCACAAATATTATTTATTAAATATTATGAAAAATTTTAAAAAACTATCAAGAGAAGAGTTGAAATCTTTGAATGGAGGGTATATGCAATGCTCAAAGAGAGGATGTTGTAGTTATGTTGGAAATCCAGGGCTTGCTCCTTCATGTTGCCGTAGTATAATTCCTCTTTGTCCTGTCACTAATCCAGTGTAGTCAAATTAAATTGATTCAATGGTTTTAATAATCTAAACCCAGTCTAAAGTGATAAAAGACACACTTGGGCTGGGTGTTTTTAATTGTTAACAGTATTTGTAAGCCTTTACGAGAAAATTTTATTTCTTATATAGAAGATTTAAATTGTTTTTAATATCTTCATCAAATAAAATTATACACCAAATCAACAATGAATTTCGACAAACTCATAGACCATTTTAAACTCGACAAACAAGAATTTTATTTTCAGTTTAATTCTCATCCTAATTACCCTTCGGCTTTAGCATTTAGTGACACTCTCAATTTTTTGGGATTAAAAAACGATGCCTACGAATTGGATAAAGAATATTGGGACGAACTGCCTGAAGAATATATGGCATTAGTAGATAATTCTTTTTCTTTGGTAAAAAAGAAAGGAAGCGATTTTACAATTTATTCGGATAAGGTAAAAACTCTCAATAAAGAAGAACTTTACAAAAATTCAGGAGATTTTGTGCTTCTTTTTGAGAAAACTGAAAATGTGAAAACCACATCGTTTTTCAATTTTAAACCTTTTATCTATTTAGTTTTCGGGATTATTATTCTCTATTCGTTTCTGCAATTTAGTTGGTATGAAAGTGTTTTCAATATTCTGTCGTTAGCAGGAGTTTATATTTCTCTGGAATTATTTAATCAGAAATTCGGTCAGGAATCTGCTGTAGTGAGTAATATTTGCGGAGGTGCTTCAAACAATACTTCTCAAAGTTCATGTTCCAAGATTTTTTCTTCAGATAAAACGGACGTTTTAGGGCTTAAACTTTCAGATTTTAGCTTAATTTATTTCTTGGGAATTACTTTTGTCGGTCTTCTTTTTCCACAATCGCAGGCGCTTTTAAGGATTTCAGCAATGATTTCGATTCTGGTGATTCTCTACTCTTTTTATGTTCAGGCTTTTGTTGAAAAATCGCTTTGCAGAGTTTGTCTGGTGATTATTTTTGTTTTGTTGGCTCAGATCGCGATCAGTTCTGTTTATTTCAGTTTAGTTGCTTCTCTATCTGTTGTATTTATAAGTATTATTTTGTTTATTTCTTTGTTTTTCACTGTAGCTTTTGTGAATAACCTGATCATACAGAAAGAAGAACTTAAAAAATCAAATTCAAAGAATCTTAGATTTAAAAGGAATTACGATTTGTTTAAAAGAGAGCTTTTGGATAAAGAAAAAATTGAATTTTCAGATAAAGAAACCTTTTTCTTAGGTAATAGAAATGCAAAACTTCATATCTCTGTTGTTTCAAATCCTTATTGTGGGTTTTGTAAAGGAGCTCATAAGATTTTAGAGGATTTATTGGTGAAATATCCGGATGAAATTTCTGCACAGTTGAGGTTTAATTATTCCGGAGGAAAAGTCGACGAAAAATATACTCAGCTCATTTCAGATTTTCTGAATATTTATAAAAATAAATCACAAAGCGAATTTTTAAAAGCTGTTGATATTTGGTTTGAAAATAAAGATGAAAATGAAATAAAAAGAAAATCCGCATCAAACACTGCGCAGGATCTTACTAACTTAATAAATATGACTGCCGAAAATAGTGCAGCCGGACTTACTTTTACGCCCGTATTTATCATTAACGGATATCAGTTTCCAGATAAATATGATCGTGAAGATATTCATTATTTTATTAGCGAATTAATAGAAGATGAAGATTTTTTACTTTAAATTGCCTCCGGTTAGTGAAAATTTATTAATTTTAAATCAATTAAAAGCGACATCCGAAAAGCTTAAAAAAGAGTAGGAAACACCAAAGCAATTTTTATGAAAAATTTAAAAAAGATCAACCGTCAGGAAATGAAAACGATTCACGGCGGTATTAACTGTACAGGCGGGCAGATTTGCCTCATCAACGGAAAATGGAAATGCATGCCTTACGACGGATGCGGTGGCGGAAACCAGCCATAATTCAATCATCAAAATCAACCAAATTATTTTATTATGAAAAATTTAAAAAAAATTTCAAGAAGTGAAATGAAAAACCTTAACGGTGGAGCATTAACTTGTTCTCAGGCATGTTGTCCCCCTCCGGGAATTAAGAGATGTCCGAACATCTATTGTTATGCACCATGTCCTGTAGAATCTTAAAAAATTAAAGTATGAAAAATCTTAAAAAATTAGCAAGAAACCAAATGAAAGAAATTTCAGGAGCTGGATTAATCATCACTGGTTGTTCAAAAAACTGTTGTCCTACGGATGGAAAACCAAGATGTCCAGGACTTATTTGTCCGGCAGTAGTTTGTCCGCAGTATGTATAACTTCAAATAAATTTTTTAAAAATGGTTACCTTTTTTAAAAAAAAATCACTTATATTTGATTTAATAGCGGACTCCGAAAAGCTAATAGAGTAGGAAAACAAAATATTATTTATTATGAAAAATTTAACAAAACTTTCAAGACAAAATTTGAAATCCATTAGCGGAGGTTTAAGAGCTTGTAGAGATGGTTGTGCACCAAACCAATGTTGCCTGACTGGCAATGTCTGTGGCACTCCTGGGAATGGAAGGCTCTGTCAGGCACCAGACAGCAATGGCTGTGCAGCAGGAACTTATTATTGTGATTACACTCTTAGCTGTATTTCTGAGAGTCAATTATGTGGTTTATAATTTAATTTTTTTTAGAAACCACACTCTTTTAAAATCCATTTTATTCTATTTATAGCAGACTCCGAAAAGCATATAGAGTAGGAAAAATTAAAATAAAAAACGTTATGAAAAATTTAAAAAAGTTATCAAGAGAAAATCTTAAAAATTTAGAAGGAGGAGATAGACCAAATTTGTGCCTTGATATTCGTGATGTGAGTTCATGTCATTCGGACTATTATCACTGTGCACTTTATTCTAATAACTGCTATCCCATCCAATTTTGTGAGAAAACATTATATTGTCCTTGGTAATCATCGTTTAAAAATACTATAAATTAAAATATTTACTATGAAAAATTTAAAAAAGCTATCACGAGAAAATCTTAAAAATTTAAAAGGAGGAGGAAGAAATTTAGGAGGATCATGGGATTTATGTGATGATATTCGTGATGTTAGCAGTTGCTATTCTTCTTATGATGAATGTAGACTTCATTCAGGCAGTGGCTGTACAAATACCACACAATTTTGTGGCCAAACATTATATTGTATCTGGTAATATTATTATAAAAAAGATCATAAATTAAGGCTGTATTTTTTATACAGTCTTTTTAATATAAAACAGTGAAAAAAAAATTTCCTTTTTACCTTCAGCCTGATTCCAAAGATTGCGGCCCCACTTGTCTCAGAATAGTCAGCAAGTACTATAAAAAAAGTATCTCCTTACAACAAATCCGTAATCTTTCAGAAACGACAAGAGAAGGAAGCAGTTTGCTTGGTTTAAGTGATGCTGCTGAAGATCTGGGCTTCCGTTCTTTGGGAGTGCAGATCGATTTCAATACTTTGGCTGAAGAAGTTCCTTTTCCGTGTATTGTACATTGGAATAAAAATCATTTTGTTGTTGTTTATAAAATAGATAAAAAAAATCTGGTGTATGTTTCTGATCCGAGTTATGGGTTAATTACTTACACAAGAGAAGAATTTATCAAACGATGGATCGGCGAAAATGCTAACGAAAACACCGAAGAAGGGATTGCTTTGATTCTCGAAACGACACCTGCATTTTTCCAGACCGAATTTGACGATCAGGAAAGTAAAGCCAGTTTTTCTTTTCTATCCAAGTATTTATTAAAATATAAATCGTTGATCGTTCAGTTAGCGGTAGGTTTATTAGCAGGAAGTTTATTGTCACTCATCCTTCCTTTTCTTACCCAAAGTATTGTCGATGTCGGAATTCAGAACCAGGATCTGAATTTCATTTATTTGGTTTTACTGGCACAAGTCATGCTTTTTCTTGGCAGAATGGGAATTGAAGTCATCCGAAGCTGGATTTTACTTCATCTTTCAACCAGAATCAATATTTCTATCATTTCAGATTTCTTCATTAAATTGATGAAACTTCCGATTAGTTTCTTTGATACGAGAATGACGGGAGACATCATGCAGAGAATCAACGATCATCACAGAATTGAGCAGCTTTTGACCAACTCGTCGCTCAATACGTTGTTTTCATTGGTTAACTTAATCATTTTCAGTATTGTTCTACTGTTTTATGATTACCGACTATTTGTTGTTTATTTGGTCGGAGCTGTTTTATATATCGGATGGATCACTTTTTTCCTCGGAAAAAGAAAAGAACTCGATTACAAAAGATTTTCACAGGTTTCACAGGAGCAGAGCAAAGTTATTGAACTCATCAACGGGATGCAGGAAATCAAAATGCACAATGCCGAAAAGCAGAAACGTTGGGATTGGGAATTTTTGCAGGTGAAATTGTTTAAGCTCAGAATAAAATCTTTGTCTTTAGAACAATGGCAATCAGTCGGTGGAAATTTTATCAATCAGATGAAAGATATTCTGGTGAGTTTTCTTTCTGCAAAATTGGTTTTGGAAGGAAATCTTACTTTAGGGATGATGCTTTCGGTTCAATACATTATTGGGCAGTTAAACAGTCCGCTTTTACAATTGATAGACTTCATCAAACAAACTCAGGATGCCAAAATTTCTTTGGAAAGATTGGGGGAAATTCACGATAAAGAGGATGAAGAAAGCAAGGACGAACAATATGCTAACGAAATTCCTCAAAAAGATATAGAAATCAGTAATATGTCTTTCAGATATATTGGTTCGGATGTTCCGGTTTTTGAAAATTTAAGTTTAAATATTCCTTATCAAAAGACAACCGCAATCGTTGGAGCAAGTGGAAGCGGAAAAACAACATTGCTTAAATTATTAATGAAATTTTATGAACCCAATAGCGGAGAAATAAGAATAGGAAATACCCAAATGAAAAATATTTCGCCCCGATTTTGGAGAGATCAGTGCGGTGTTGTGATGCAGGAAGGATATGTTTTTAATGATACTATTGCAAATAATATTGCTGTAGGAGAAGATTATGTAAATAAAACAAAACTGAGAAAAGCGGTAGAAATTGCCAACATTAAAGATTTTATCGAAGAATTACCATTAAGCTACAACACGAAAATCGGAAACGAAGGACTTGGTGTGAGTGGCGGACAAAAACAAAGATTATTCATTGCAAGAGCCGTTTACAAGTCTCCTGAATATATTTTCTTTGATGAAGCGACAAGTGCTCTGGACGCAAATAACGAAAAAGTAATCATGGAAAATCTGGAACAGTTTTTTGAAGGAAAAACAGCCATCGTGATTGCACATAGATTGTCAACGGTAAAACATGCCGATAAAATAATCGTTTTAGATAAAGGAAAAGTCGTTGAAGAAGGAAATCATGCAGAATTGGTAGCTTTGAAAGGTGAATATTACAGACTCGTTAAAAATCAGTTAGAACTTGGAAACTAAAAAAGACATTTTAGACAATATAGAACTTCGCTCAGAAAGTGTTCAGGATATTCTTACGGAACCACCTCATTGGATGTTCCGATGGGGAAATACAATCATATTTATTATATTATTGCTTATCTTAATGATGAGTTACATTATCAAATATCCCGAATTTGTTCCGGCTCCAATTATTGTAACCTCACAAAATCCACCTGAGAAAATTGAAGCCAGAAATAGTTCGAAAATCGAAAAAATATTTATTAAAGACCACCAAAAAGTGAAAAAAGGTGATGTTTTGCTGGTTTTGCAGTCTACTGCACATTATCAGGATGTTCTGAAATTAAAGAAAATTGTAGATTCTATTGCTTCAGATCAACTGCTTTCTTTTCCTGTAAACGAAGTTTCTCATTATAAACTGGGCGAACTTCAGGGGGATTACAACAGCTTTGCGAAAGCATTTCAGGATGAGAATTTATTCACCAGATTACAACCGTATGCTCCGGAAAATCTTGCGGCTAATCAAAGTATTTTAGAGTCAAGAAATAGAATGACGACTTTAAGACAGCAGAGAAATCTTGAAGTAGCAAAAACGGAACTTACACGCAAGAATTACCAAAGATCTCAGGAATTGTTTAATCAGGGAGTTATTGCTGCGGTAGAACTTGAAAACGAAAAGCTAAAATATCTTCAGGCTCAGCAAAATTTAGAAAACATCAGTATTTCTCTGTCTCAGATGCAGGAAAGTATATCAAATCTCAATAAAACAAAAAGCGGGACGGCGATTAATACGGAAAAAGATAAAATAACCTATTCATCTCAGACTTTGCAGTTGTTTGAACAGTTGAGAAAATCCCTTAAACAATGGGAACAATCGTATCTCATCATTTCTTCTACTGATGGAATGGCAAGTTTCCAGCAGTTTTTTGGTGAAAACCAGTTTGTGAAAGCAGGTGATCCTATTGTTTCAATTTTGCCAGATCACACCGAGCAATTGGTTGGGAGAATGTCTGTTCCTACGACAAATTCAGGAAAAATTATTCCCGGAGAAAAAGTTCTAATTAAATTAGACAATTACCGTTTTCAGGAGTACGGAATTATTGAAGGAAAAGTACAGAATATCTCTCTGATTCCCGACGATAAAGGAAATTATTATGTGGATGTTGTGCTTCCGAAAGGTCTGAAAACATCTTATAACAAAACTTTGAAATTCGACAAAGAACTAAGAGGAAATGCTGAAATTGTAACGCAGGATTTGAGATTGATTGAAAGATTTTTCTATCAGATCAGAAAACTTTTGGGATATCAATCGTAATTTTAAAACAAAAACAGTTAAAAATCTGTGTCAATGTGTGTGATTTGTGGGTATGTATTTTGCGCATAGATTTTACAGATTGAAACAAGTAAAAAACCGAACTAAAAAGTTCGGTTTCAAAAATTATTTTTTAATTAATCCCAATTCAATTAATCGTTCGTGTAAAAATTCACCTGCTGTTGTATCTTCGTACAGTTTAGGATGATTTTCATCAACACAGTTTTCAAGTGCATTCAGTGACATTTCACTTACAGGATGCATGAAAAATGGAATAGAATATCTTGAAGTTCCCCACAATTCTCTCGGCGGATTGACCACTCTGTGAATGGTAGATTTCAGTTTGTTATTGGTGTGTCTTGAAAGCATATCACCAACATTAATCATCAGTTCGTCTGGTTCTGCAATGGCATCAATCCATTCTCCTTTATGATTTTGAACCTGAAGACCTTTTCCCTGAGAACCCATTAAAAGTGTAATCAGATTAATATCTCCGTGTGCAGCAGCTCTTACCGCATCATCTGGTTCTTCGGTAATTGGCGGATAATGAATGGGTCTTAAAATAGAATTTCCTTCCGCGATTTTGTCGTCAAAATAAAATTCATCCAAATCAAGGTATAAAGCTAAAGCTCTCAAAACATATTTCCCTGTTTTTTCAAGCATCTGGTAAGTTTCTTTACCTACTTCATTGAATTTTGGAAGCTCTTCAACCGTTACATTGTCAGGATATTGACTCTTATATTTTGAGTCATCCGAAACGTACTGTCCGAAATGCCAAAACTCTTTCAAATCACCTTTTTTAAAACCTTTTGCAGTTTCTTTTCCAAAACCTACGTACCCTCTTTGTCCCCCAATTCCCGGGATTTCGTACTTTTGTTTGGTTTCTGTAGGGAGTTCAAAGAAGTTTTTTACTTCTCCATAAAGATCGTCTACGAGTTTTTCATCAAGGAAATGTCCCTTTAAGGCAACAAAACCAATTTCTTCGTAAGCTTTTCCGATTTCATTTACAAATTTCTGTTTGCGTTCCGGGTCACCCGAAAGGAAATCACGCAGGTCTACACTAGGTATTTTATCCATTTTATAGAAATTTTACGTGGGGCTAATTTACAGTTTTTTTAAATTAAATGATTTCAGAATTAATAATTTATAAACTAAATTTGCTTTATGAAAAAATATTCATCCAAGAGAAGTATTCAGGTACTTGCCAATCTTTTTCAGCAATACAATATTTTAGACGTTGTAATTTCTCCGGGATCAAGAAATGCTCCTTTGTCGATTCATTTCTCAGAGATTGATGATTTTAACTGTTACAGCATTGTTGATGAAAGAAGCGCAGCTTTTGTAGCTCTTGGTATGGCATTAAGCGAGAAAAAGCCCGTTGTAATAACGTGTACAAGCGGTTCTGCGGCAACAAATTATTATCCTGCCGTAACCGAAGCTTTTTATTCTAATATTCCGTTGTTGGTGTTAACAGCCGATAGACCAACAGATTATGTCGACCTTTTTGACGGACAAACCATCCGACAAAAAAATATTTTTCATCAGCATTCTTACGGAGATTTTGAGCTTTTGGAAGACAGTAAAGATGATGCGGAAAACATAAATTCAGGTATAATTAAAAAAGCAATTGAGCTTTGTTTTGAAAAAAAAGGTCCTGTTCATATCAATATTCCGCTTGAAGAGCCATTGTATGATTTGGTTTCCGAATTACCGACTTTTCCTGTGGTTGAAAAAACAATTAGGCAAAAAGAATACGAATTACCGTCCAATTTGATTGCTGACTGGAATACTTCACAACGCATCATGCTTCTTGTAGGAACAAAAGATTACAGCCCGGAACTTGAAAATCAGTTGACGCAATTGGTTAAAAATCATACCGTAGTAGTGTTGAGTGAAGTTAATTCAAATCTGCATCATGATAAATTTTTTAGACATATTGATCGCTATGTAACTCATTTTTCAGAAGACGATTACAAAACATACGCTCCGGATTTATTGATAACTGTCGGACAAAACGTTGTTTCTAAAAGAGTAAAACAGTTTTTGAGAAAAGCGCATCCGAAAGCACATTGGCATCTTGATGAAGTATGGCAACCCGATACATATTTTTCTCTTACCCAGAAAATTGAAGTAAAGCCTGAAGTTTTCTTTTCTAAATTATTGAATTTTATCAATTTAGAGCCAAAACCGTATTTCAATCTTTGGGATGTTTTAAGGGATAAAAAAGATAAAAAACATTCTGAATTTCTGAATCTGATTGAGTTTTCAGATTTCTATTTTTTCAATAAAGCTTCGCAAAGTATTCCTGAGAACTACAATATTCATTTCAGCAATAGTTCTGCGATTCGATATGCGCAATTATTCGATTTTGGGAAAAGAAAAATATACTGCAACCGTGGAACTAGCGGGATAGACGGATCAACTTCCACTGCGATGGGTTTTGCAATCAAAAATACCAATCCGACCCTTTTAATCACAGGAGATCTTAGTTTTTTCTATGACATCAACGGACTTTGGAATCAGTACATTCCTCCATTTACAAGAATTATGATCTTTAATAATGGGGAAGGAAATATTTTTAAAATTATTCCGGGACCAGGAAATGCCAATCCGAATACTTTAGATGAATTCATCGCAACAAAACATCATAAAAATGCGGAATTTTTAGCCAAACATTTCGGTTTCACCTATACAAAAGTGGATGATGACGGAACACTTGACCGAGTTTTAGCTAATTTTTTCAAGCCGGATGTTCAGCCAAAAATCATTGAAGTTTTTACTCAGGGAAAAAATAATGCAGACGTTTTGAAGGCTTATTTCAATTTTTTGAAGTAAAAGATATTTCAAACCTAAATTTTGTCAAAAAAAATGCAGATTTATAATGTAAATAAATCTGCAAAATCCGTTTAATCTTCGAGAATATTTTAATTTTAAAGATCTAAATAATCATTATTTCCGGGAAGATTTGTTATTTTATGAATAGGATAAATAAACATATCATCAAAATCATTTAATGCATTAATCATTTGAAAATGAGAATATTCTTTGATGTTTTGTAAAGTGATTTCCGCTTCTTTTATTTTCTTTTTCTTTAAAAGATTTTGTCTCTGAACTCCGTTTAATAAATAAGTTGATGGTGTAAACCATTCTTTCCCTTTTTGGAATAGAAGATTAGAAAAAGAGGTGTCAGTAATATGGTTGTTTTTTACGATAATTATTTCTTCCGCTTTAGATTTCATCTTCATTTTCTCCAGCTCTTTACGGTCTTCAAACTTGAAAGAATAATCGTAGCTGTTATTTTCAACGAGTTGGAAATCCTGTATTTCGGGAATTGCATAAGGAATCATCATCGTTCTGAATTTTTTATCCAGATCATACGTGAGTCTTAGTTTGTACAGACCATCTTCATCATGATTCAGATTTTTAAAAATTTTCTCCAGATCGATAGAACCTTCTTTCCCAAAATGGGCAAAAGTATCATTAACACGCTTTTGATGAAACTCTAGCAGGAACATTTCCTGATCTTCTACTTTAATACTTTCAATGAATTGGGACATAGATTTTATTTTTCATTTCCTGATACTCGTCTTCTAATTTGCTCATGTGTGTAATTCCGCCACCACTTTTAAAATATAATTGATCGCCTTCTTTTTCGATAAATCGAATCATTACACAACTATCTAAGTTTTTACCGTCAAAACACCCGCAAACTCCTGTGTAAAAACCTCTGTCATAACCTTCTGCTTCTAAGATAATATCTAAAGTTTTTGGTTTTGGAGCGCCTAAAATAGATCCTGCCGGTAAAAGTTTTTGCATAATGCTTCCTACATTTCCTATGAATTCAGGTTTTAAATTTCCTGAAATTTCAGAACTCATTGCATACAAATCTTTTTGTTGCGTCTTGAGGAAATCAATATGCTGAAATTTATCTACGTTCACATTATCTGCGACCATACTCAGATCATTTCGGAGCAGATCAACCACGGTGTAATGTTCGGCTTTTTCTTTTTTATCGTTCTTCAAAACTTCTGCGGCATTCTGCAAAGATGCATCAATAGTACCTTTCATCGGATAGGTGAAGATTTTATCACTGATTATCTTGACGAAAGTTTCAGGAGAAAAAAATACAAAAAAATCTTTACATAATACCTTATATTTTGCCGAAGAATGATAGAAAATTTCTTCTAAAGTAAGATTGGTTTCTATTTTTGTTTTTCGGGTGTAATTGATAAGATAAGAATTTCCTAACCTGATGTTTTTCTGAACCTTATCAAACCCTTCTTTAAAGCTTTCTAAACTTTCCGGATAAGCTTTCCAGTCCGTTTTTTTGTTGAGAGGTTGTGTTGGTTTTGTGTTTTTAAATATTTGAAAATCAATTATTAAACTGTTTTCTTGTAATTGAGATTCTGTGTAGATTTCTATATTGTTTACAAGAAAATCTACCATAAAGAAAAACGGAACTTTCTTTTGTGAAAGTTCGTCCATCTCAATAAATTTTTGATGATTTGCCGAAAACATTCCGCAAAAGTAGTTATTGATGTTTACTTTTGCATAAAAATTTTTCAATGCAGGAGAAATATCCACAAAAACCGGGACTCGATTTTATTTTAAAGCAAGCATTTTATTACTGGAATAAGACTTTGCTTTATCAGTTGATGTTTTCAATCATCTATTTTGCGATATTTTTAACGGTATTCTTCTATTTTTCGGAAAAGTATGGGATTATCGAGCAGTTTTTAGGAGCAGCATCAGATTATATGAAAGCCGGACCTGAAGGTATGGATGAGTATAAAAATCAGATTGCATTAATAATGGGGAGCGATGGCTTTCAGAATTTTTATCTGGCTATTGTATGCGTGCAAATTTTCCTTTATCCTCTGAATCTGGGATTATTTCAGATTTTTAGAAAATTAGATTTGAAGGAGCAAATCGTCATGGGAGATTTGTTTACTGGTTACAACGGACTCAATTTTTTCCGATACATAAGTTATTTTATTTTCTGGTTTTTCTTTTATACAATGATTGCTCAGACCATTATACTTCCTTTTGTTTGGGTCATGATTACGCTGTTTGTAGCACCGCTTATGTTTTTCCAAAATAAAACTATTTTCGAGGGAATTGCTTTAAACTGGAAAGCTTTAAAGCTTTATTTTATAGAAATCTTGGTTTGCGTAATTGTAGCGTTCTTATTCAAATATGTAGGTTTTACTCTGTTTTTGGTTGGAGGATTGCTGACTTTACCATTTTGGAACGCCATAATTTATTCACTTTATAAAACTATTTTCGACGAAAAAAGTTAAAGTTATAAATGGTGACAGTTTTCTTCTTAAAAAAAATTAAATTTGAGAAACATTAAAAATAAACACCATGTCAGACTTTAACGAATTTGATGAACAAGGTTCTGTACCCAACCGAGATACAGGATCTATTATTTCGCATGCTTTTGAAATGTATAAAGGCGTCATTTTGTACGCTGTTGTTGCGGCAATCATTTATTATATTGGCGATTTCTTTTTACAGTCAATATCAGGTTTTCATTACTGGAGTGATTTTAGAGACTATGAAGATTTTGATGGCGATTATTCCCAGATTAATTACTTCAATAGACCAGGAACATCGCTTTACTTTTCTGGTTATGGTTTGTTAGGTATTTTCCTCTCTCCGCTTTTTGTTGGTTTGATCTATATTACCAATAAATTCAACACAAAAATTGCGATAGAATTTTCTGATTTGTTCATCGGGTACCGCCAAAATTTAGGCAATATTCTTCTTTACAGTTTGATCACAAATATCATTCTGTGGATTTCGGTTATAATGTGTATTGTACCGGTTTTCTTTGTTTTCCCTCTCTTTTTTATTGGCTATCCTATTTTACTTTTTGAAAATGCTACGGCAATGGATGCGATAAGCAAAACCTACAATATTGCTAAGGAAAATTACGGAGTATTTCTAGGGTCTGCAGTTTTAGGAGTACTTATTAGTGTTGCCGGAGTTGTTTTGTGCTGCGTTGGTATAATTTTTACTTATCCATTTGTTTATATTGCTATGTATTCTGTATACTGTGCATATTTAGGTAAACCAAGACAAATAATAAACAAATAATGTCACACAACGAAAATCAAATCAGCGGATTAGTAATCAAACAGATTGCTCTGCTTGCTATTATCCTCATTTTAGCAGCTTTAATATGTTTTAATCTTGCTCTTTTTATTCCCTCATTATTGGGAGCAATTACCATATATGTGGTTTGCAGAAAATATAATTTCTATCTTCAGGAAGAAAAAAAATGGAAACCTTGGGTAGCATCTTTAGCCTTAATGTTGGCGAGTTTGATTATCATTATTTTACCACTATATTTTATCGGAGATCTGCTTATAGAAAAATTGGGTAATGCTAAAGTTTACATGGAGAAATTCAATATTTTTATTGAAAAAATTCACACTTTTGTATACGACAAGACAAAATTTGATCTTCTGAGTAAAGAAAACATGACGAAGCTTAAAAACTTTGCAGGTCAGTTTTCTACTACAGCCTTAAGTGGTACTTTTAATACATTAACAGTTGTAATGTCAATGTATTTCATTCTTTACTTTATGTTTGAGAAACCTCGTCTTTTTGAGAGAATACTGGCTTCTGCTGCACCATTAAAAAGATCAAATGTATCTTTGATCGGAGATAAACTTCGAAAGCTTATTATGGCAAATGCGATCGGAATTCCGGTAGTCGCTTTAGGACAGGGAATTGTAGCTTTGATTGGCTATTTCATCTTTGGTGCGCCAAGTCCTATTTTGCTTTTTGCGCTTACAGCAGTTGCTTCGATGATCCCGATTGTAGGTGCTGCAATTATTTATGCTCCAATTTGTATATTTATGATTGCCGAAGGACAAACTGGTCCCGGTATTGGTCTTGGTATTTATTGCTTAGTTGTAGTGGGACTTACGGATAATTTACTTCGTTTTACTTTACTGAAAAAGCTGGAAGACATTCATCCTTTAAATACCGTTTTCGGAATTATTATGGGAATGAATTTATTTGGGTTCATGGGATTGGTTTTTGGGCCTATTCTTATCTCTTTCACGCTTCTTCTTATTCAGATTTACAGAAATGAGTTTTCTGAAGACGATACGCCTGAACTTGAACTTTCAAGTAAAGATAAAAATAAAGAGCTTGAAGAAAAAATTGATTTAATTGTTTAAAAAAATGGAGCAGGGAATAAATCCGGAAATATTGAAGGAGATTTGTGTACAGAAAATGCCTTTCGGAAAATATCAGAATACAATTTTGGCTGATCTTCCGATAAATTACCTGGAGTGGTTTCACAGACAGGGAATGCCAAAAGGAAAACTGGGAATGCAGTTGGCAACAGTCTACGAAATAAAATTGAATGGCTTGATGGATTTACTGACTCCTTTACGAGGTGAAAAAGTAGAATATCAAAAGCCTAAAACTAAGGTTTATAAATTTTGAATCTTTATTAAATAAGCTTCGGCGGCACCAAAGGTGCCGCCGAAGCTTTGAATTATTTAAAATCAACCCTTTAAAGCTGCAATTTCATCTCTCAACTGAGCTGCTTTTATAAAGTCTAAATTTTTTGCAGCGCCTTCCATTTCCTTTTGCTTTTGTGCAATTAATTTTTCAACATCTTCGGTTGCATAAGATGCTTTTACATCGGCAACTTTTTGCAGAATCTGTTTCTGAGTATATTTTTCATCCGGAAAATCTTTACTTCTTCCGACAAGATTTTCTGATATTTTTTTATTCAATGCCATCGGAACTTTGCCGTGTTCCTCATTATAAGCCATTTGTTTTTGTCTACGATATTCGGTTTCATCAATGGTAGACTGCATAGATTTTGTAATTTTATCTGCATATAAAATAGCTCTTCCGTTCAGGTTTCTTGCTGCTCTTCCGACGGTTTGAATCATTGATCTTCTGCTTCTTAGCATTCCTTCTTTATCTGCATCAAGAATGGCAACCAAAGAAACTTCGGGTAAGTCTAAACCTTCTCTCAGTAAATTCACACCAATTAAAACATCAAAAATTCCGAGACGAAGATCCTGCATAATCTGAATACGTTCTAAAGTTTCAACGTCTGAATGAATGTATCTTGTTCTGATACCGAATTTTGTGAAATATTTCGTCAGCTCTTCTGCCATTTTCTTGGTTAATGTCGTTACAAGAACTCGCTCGTCAATTTCTGCACGTTTTCTTATTTCTTCCATTAAATCATCAATCTGATTCAAAGAAGGACGAATCTCTATGATTGGATCTAAAAGTCCGGTAGGTCGAATAATTTGTTCAACATATTCTCCGCCTGTTTTTTCCAATTCATAATCTGCAGGAGTTGCAGAAACATAGATAACCTGATTCTGAATGGCTTCAAACTCCTCAAACTTTAAAGGACGGTTGTCCATTGCAGCGGGAAGACGAAATCCATATTCTACCAAAGCTTCTTTACGGCTTCTGTCGCCGCCATACATCGCGTGAACCTGCGGAACAGTAACGTGACTTTCGTCAATGACCATTAAATAATCTTTCGGGAAATAATCTAAAAGGCAGAAAGGTCTGGATCCGGGCAATCTTCCGTCCAGATAACGCGAATAATTTTCGATTCCTGAACAATATCCAAGCTCTTTGATCATTTCAAGATCGAGTTCTGTTCTTTCCTGAAGTCTTTTTGATTCTAAAGGTTTTCCAATTTCTGAGAAAAAGTCTACCTGTTTTACCATGTCATCCTGAATATTTCTAATAGCTCCATTCAGAGTCTCCTTTGAAGTCACAAAAAGATTGGCGGGATAAATCTGAATCTGATCAAAATTTCCTGTCGTATTTCCTGAAACTGGATCAAAACTTTGAATTTTCTCTATTTCATCTCCGAAAAACTGAATTCGTATTCCATTATCTGCATAGGCAGGAAAGATGTCTACAACATCGCCTTTTACTCTAAACGTACCTCTCTGGAAGTCAGCCAATGTTCTGGAGTATAGCGCATTAACTAAAGAATGCAAAAGTGATGTTCTTGTTGTTTTTTCTCCTATTGAAAGTGAAATCAGTGACTTGTGAAATTCGGCAGGATTTCCGACACCATAAATACACGATACTGAAGCGACAATCAAAACATCTCTTCTTCCGGAAAGTAAACTGGCAATTGCTGAAAGACGAAGTTTTTCTACTTCTTCGTTGATGCTCAGATCTTTTTCAATATAAGTTCCGGAACTTGCAATGTACGCTTCAGGCTGATAATAATCATAGTAACTCACAAAATATTCAACTGCATTTTCAGGAAAGAATTCTTTAAACTCCATAAAAAGCTGGGCAGCCAAAGTTTTGTTGTGAGCTAAAACTAAAGTCGGTTTTTGTGTATTTTGAACTACATTGGCAACCGTAAATGTTTTACCAGAACCTGTAACACCGAGTAAAGTCTGATATTTTTCACCGATTTCCAAACCTTCTGTCAGCTTTTGAATAGCAGTTGGCTGATCTCCGGTTGGTTTATATTCTGATTGAAGATTGAATTTCATCTGTAATATTTTATTTCATTTGGTCAGATGGAGCATCCCACCGTCATTGCCTTTCAAAGATAATTTTATTCAGGCGTTTCATCCATCAAATTTATGAAATAAAAAAGAGTCCTAAAAAGGACTCCTGAAATATAATTTATTGTGTTTTTTTTAATGTCTCAAAGTTCATGGTGAGAGGGATTTTGTATTGATATGCTACAGGTTTTCCATCTAAGACTGCGGGTTTCCATGTTATATTTTCATTTGCAAGTTTTGTGACACGGTGAGCTTCATTATTAAATTTTTCGTTCTCACCAAAAGTCTTAATATCTTTTACCTTTCCGTTTTGATCAACTATAAAAGTTATGGTAGCTTTTAACATACCTTCATATCCTGTCATTATGGCACTATTGAAATTTGTTGCTACTAAACTTCTCAATTTGTTAGCGCCACCCGGAAATTCTGCAGGGATAAGATCGGCAGCTTGACCTTCCACAGCTGTAGAAATATCTAATACTGTGTTTTGTGATTTTTCTGAATCTTTTTTTATTTCAACAAGCTTTGCATCTACGTTTTTTCTTGGCGTGATGGTATCTTTTCCTTTGATAAAAGCTTTTGCTTTAAATCCCATAAAAACCCTTTCTTCTTTCTTTAGATATTCCTGATAGTATTTGTTTGTCATCAAATTCAGCTGAAATGGCTCAGGATTTTTTGCATTTATCGCATTTGGATATCTTTTGCTTACAAAATAATTTGAAAAATCTTCGGGCTTGTATTTTTCTAGATCCTGATTTTTTGTTTTCTTACCATCAATCCATAAACCATATTTTTTTGAATTCTTAAAATCATTAAGTTGATTTTGGGTTACATCACTTTTTTTTAGTTTTTCTGAGACGTCAAAAAAGTATAAAGGTGTGTCATTTCTTTGCTCTTCTGTTAGCTGAAAATAAAGGTCTTTAAGTTTTGCACGATCACTATTACTTACGACTTTATGAAACTCGCCATATCTTTTTTGATCCAGAAGGTTGCCATATTTTTTTATTATTTGGTTAAACTCATTATAAGGATCGTTGGAAAGATACTTTTTATTTATATCTGAAATTTTAGGTAAAGCAGAAGATTTCGCGTAGATTTTCTCAACGAAAAAACCAGCAAGCACAATGAAAACAGGAATGGCTAAATACTTTTTAGCCCCTGCAAATTTTGAATTTGTTTTTGTCATCATAATGAATCTTTTTTTTGTGTTATTGAAATTGAATTGGTGTGTAAGTTTGAAATTTTGTTGTTTAAGAACTTCATTAAGTATAAGTTTCTGGTAAATTTTGATGCCTTTATTTTTAAGTATAACTCCTTCATCAGCCAAAAATTCATGATTGGTAATCATTGCGTTTTTGTAGAAATAAATAAAAGGATTGAACCATGAAAAAGCTTTTAAAATCTCAATAAAGAGAACATCAAAAGAATGTTTTTGTTTTACATGAATTTCCTCATGGAGAAATATTCTTTCATTTATTTTCCCGTTTTTATAATAGCTTGCCGAAAGGTAAATAGTATTCAAAAAGCTGAAAGGAGCAATTTCCTGATTTAGTAAAACAACAGCTCTGTTCTGATATATTATTTTTCTGCCTTTTAACGATTTAATTTTTATAATCGAATAGATTATTTTTAAAACTAAAAACATTGCTATTATAAAGTAAGCAACCCATAGTAATTGAACGTAATCGAAAACATTATTCTGAACTGCAACTGAATTTTCTAAAACCTGCTGTTGAATTTCCTGCTCAAAAAGAATTGCAGGTTTTTTATCGTCAATCTGTTGTGTCTGAATCGTTACAAAAGGAATTGAATATGAGAACACTAATCCTAATAATAAGTAAAAACGATTAAACGTGAAAGTCTTTTCTTTTGCCAGAAATAAATAATAAAGACCAAGTACAATTCCTGAGCAGAGAATTATTTTTAAGATGATCGTTCCCATGATTATTCTTTTATTTCTTTATCGATAATTTCACGGAGTTCTTTCAGTTGTTTTTGGCTTAGCTTTGTGTTGGTGGTAAAAAACGATGCAAACTGAGTGACTGAACTGTTAAAAAAACGGTCGATCATAGAAGTCATTTCTTCTTTGAAATAATCACTTTTTTTAATTTTTGGAAAATATTCGCGAGAATTTCCAAATAGTTTGTAACCTACAAAATCTTTGTTCTGCATTCTTTTCAGCAGTGTTGCTACTGTTGTAGTTGCTGGTTTGGGTTCAGGATAAGATTCTAAAATTTCTTTCATAAAAACTTTTTCTTTTTCCCAGAGAATTTCCATGATAACTTCTTCAGAATCGGTAAGCTTTATTTCCTTCATGTTCTACATGTTTATATTTAGCTCTACAAATGTAGAATAAAAAATAAAACTCACAAATTTTTTATGGCATTATTTTTACACTCATCTTACAACCAATTAAATATTTAATTATGAATAAGATACTCTTACCTCTTTTTTTAGTTTCCGCTACAATCATTGTTTCGTGTCAGGGAAAAGGAAAACCCAGTGAGCCATCTGCAACACAGGAAAAAGCAAATACCAATTACAAACCTGCTTTCGAAGGACAAACTCGTATCGCTGCAGTAAAAACCTCAACGCCTTACAATGTGGAAGTTTTAAATAAAAATTTAGGAAAACCTTGGGGAATTATCAATTTACCCGATGGAAGATTTTTAATAACAGAAAAATCTGGCTTTATTAATGTTGTTTCCGCGGATGGGAAGGAGATTTCAAAAATTGAGGGGTTTCCAAAAGTTGATGATAAAGGACAAGGTGGAATGCTTGATGTAGCACTCGATCCGGATTTTACAACAAACAATATGATCTTTTTTAGTTTTTCTGAACCTTTCGGCGATGGGAATTTAACTTCAGTTGCAAAAGGGAAACTTTCTGCCGACATGAAAATGATTTCTGATGTAAAAGTGATTTTCCGCGCGACACCATCTTATGATGGCGATAAACATTACGGAAGTCGTCTTGTCTTTGATAAAGACGGTAATTTATTTGTAAGCACGGGTGAAAGATCTGATAAACAAACCAGAGTGTATGCTCAGAAAACAGATAATTATTTAGGGAAAATTCTAAAAATTACCAAAGATGGAAAACCTGCTCCCGGAAATCCATTTGTCGGGAAAGATGGTTACAAACCTGAAATTTATGCTTTCGGAATCAGGAGTCCGCAAGGTTTGGCTTTGGATGAAAAAGGTCAGCTTTGGGATATTGAAATGGGACCAAGAGGAGGAGATGAAATTAACTTAATACAAGCCGGAAAAAACTATGGTTGGGGAGATGTAACGTACGGAATTGAATATTCCGGTGAAAAAATCAATAACGGAACAACGCAAAAGGAAGGAACAGAACAGCCAGTTTATTATTGGGATCCTGTAGTTTCACCAAGTGGCGTTACATTTTATACAGGAAATATTGATGAATGGAAAAATAATTTATTCATCGCCTGTTTGAGCGGGCAACATATCAACAGAATTGTGATGAAAGATAATAAAGTAGTTGGAGAGGAGCGTTTGCTTTTAGATCAAAAAGAGAGATTTAGAGATGTTTTAAATGGAAAAGATGGTAATCTCTACGGAATTACCGACAGCGGAAAGTTATATAAAATATCTAAAAAATAAGTTCAGTTAAATTCTTTAATGGAATTTGCTAAAATATTATCTATAGAAAAGAGCGACAAAATCTTAGATTTTGTCGCTCTTTATATTCTAAAAGCTTTTAATAATCCTGTCCAAACCTTCTTCTAAAATTTCTTTGGAAGTGGAAAAACATATTCTGATATGTCCTTCTGCACCCTTACCAAACCAACGTTCGGAACCCGGAACAACGGCAACTTTTCCTTGTTGTAAAACATGCTGAGCAAATGCATCGCTCGACATTCCGTTTTCAATTTTAGGGAAAATGACAAAAGTTGCCTGTGGAAGATTCGGAGTTAAAATTCCGGAACTATTTAATGTGCTGTAAGCCAGATCTCTGTTGTGTTGCAAATGGGTTAGGAAATCATTAAACCAAGGTTTTGCTTTATCGATTGCTACACTTGCTGCAATTTGAGACAAAGTAGAAACTCCTTCAATTGTTGAATTAAACTGAGATTTTTCAGTAAAATCTTCCAGTAATTCTATGTCATTGCATAAAACCGCACCGATTCTTAATCCTGCAATTCCATATGATTTTGAGAATCCGAATACGGTGAAACTTTTCTTTTTAGCTTCTTCAGAAACAGATGAATAGGTATTGAATTCAATATTATCATAAACAATATCACTCCAGATCTCATCACTCATTACCCAAAGATCGTGTGCGGCAGCAATCTCAGATATTTTCTTTAAAATTTCTTTTGAATAAACACGTCCAACCGGATTATGAGGGTTGCAAATACTGATGAGTTTAGTTTTTGGTCCGATAAGGGAAACTAAAGTATCAAAATCAATATCTCCTGTCTTAGAATCTACCGGACATAATTTCAACACTCCGCCAACAGCATCGACGGTTTTTTTAAACAAAAAATCAACCGGATCAAAAATGATGGTTTCATCTCCAGGATTCAGAACATATTTAGCAATCAAAAACATTCCCTGTGCAGCACTGTTGACTGCAAGTACATTTTCGGGAGCAAAATTTCCGTTTTTTCCTGTGTTAAAATGTTCTGCAACATTTTTTTTAAATTCAGGCAAACCAGAAAATGGTCCGTAACTCAAATATCCGTCTTTAATATATTCAATAATGCCTTGTTCAATTTCGGTAGACATTCTGAAATCCGGATCTGCTGCGGTTAAAGGAATAATTCCGTCTTCTACGGTTGCCCATCTTCCGTTGTAGGCCTTTTTTTTGAGAGCCTCAAAATTTATATCAGTATGATTAAACATATTATTTGTAAGATATTGGTAATGTGTCTTTTGGTTGTTGATTCAATGGTAGAAGAAATTGCTCGAGCAAGATTCTTCCGTTTTTTATGTGCGTTTCAATTTCTGGTTTTCTTTCCTGCTCATATTTTTCAAAGGTTTCAGTTAAATCCTTTTTTTCTAATAAAAGCTGAGTAAGAATATAAGAATCCTTAAGAGCAGAAGTCACACCCTGACTTGTAAAAGGAATTAAAGGATGCGCTGCATCACCCAAAAATGCAATATTTTTATAATGGAAAGGATTTAGCTTTTCTAATTCATATACTCTCCAGATGTGTGCATTATCGTAGCTGGATTCTTTTACGATGGAAGAAACCAAAGGATTCCAGTCTCCGAAATTATCGAGCATAAACTGTTTGATGCAGTCTGCGGTGTAATCTTCATTAATAAAGTAACGGGTAATATCAAACTGGCAATACCACAAGATTTTTGTTGATGACAATTTTAAAACCCCGAAAGTTAATCCGCCTTCTTCATGATGAAATTTCAGAAAATTACTTTCAATCTGACTTGCGATTTCTTCGTTCTCGATGATATTTACTACTTCATTTTCTCTCACTGCCTTCATCGATTCATCCTGAAAGATCGTTCTCCTGATTCTGCTTCGGGAGCCGTCTGATGCAATCACAACATCTGCTTCTAAGCTTTTATGATCTTCAAATTCCAAGGTAGCTTTTTCGTCAGAAAAACCTGTGAGATTAAGCGTGCTTCTGTAAGAAATTTTATCTGCCGGAATATTTTGACTTAAAACTTCAATCAAAGTACTTCGTGAAATGACAAAAACGTTATCCAGATCTTTTTCTGAAAGAATATTCCCGTTGTGGCAATAATGAATGTATTTTTTCAGAAAACTTCCTTTCGTATAGAGTTCATTAATGTCAATAATTTCAGAAAGATATTCTATTCCTTCTTTGGGCAGGATAAAACCGTGACCTTTAAGATCATCTTTTGTTCTTCTTTCGTAAAGATGATAATCGATATTATTTTTTTCCAAATAATTTGCCATGCTCAATCCTGAAACTCCGGCTCCTATTATTGCAACTTTGCTCATCTTAGTTTGCATTTGAGTTTAAAATCCAAAGATCTCCGTTTTTAACTTGTTTACGCTTCAATTTATTTTCTGAGCTTAGATTCAATAAAAACTCCTGAGATTTTTCAAAAGAAATATTAGAAAGTACAGCAAATTCCTGAGTCGTAAGAGTAGGATAAACTGCGAATAAATTTTGCCATTCTGCAGAATATTCTTTTTTATCGGTTTTAGGGTCAATCTTTTTTATTCTTCTTTCAAATTCTTCGTAAGGTTTGAAGCCATAAAGAATATCCAACATTTCGTCATCTTTTACAAAAATTAAAGTAGGAAAACCTCTTACGCCTAATTGTCTGCCTAGATCAAGATCCTTTTTAAATTCAATCTGAGCTTTAGATTCGTAATCTTCTTTCCATTGTGCCACATTCAGTTTTGCCATTTCTGCAGCTTTTTCAAGATGTTCAGTTTTGGTAATATTCAGTTTATCTAAAAAAACCATTTCACGAATTATCCTTAAAAATACAACAGCCTTCTTATCATCCTGCATTTGCGCAGCTTTGAAAGCAATTGATGGAGGGTATGACGAGTTTAAAGGATCTTCAATCCACACACCGCCGTCAATCGGCATTTTATAATGAGGGCTTACTTCTTCCCAGTGTCCTGCAACATCACTCGGTTTGCTGATTCCACCGGAATTGTAAATATCCCATGAAGGTAAAAGCCCTCCCATACGATATTCTATATCTACAGAATTACCATATTCTAATTTAAATTTTCTTAGCTGAGCTTCAATCCCCCAACATGATGAGCAAATAGGATCTGTAAAATAAATAATTCTGATTTTATCTGTTTTGATGGCTTCAAATTGAGCTGCAGAAGATTCATTAGTAGGTACTTCCAGAATTTCGCACACGCCTTTTTCGGAGTCACAATTGAGTAGGGGATTGTTTTTCATAGTATTATAATTATTAGAATTTAAAAAATTAAGAAGTAAAGACAGAACTGTCATTAAGGTAATATCCATCGGAACAGGAATTTTTGATTTAACATAATATAAAGAAAGCATTGATGAATCATCAACGTTGAATTATTATGATAAAATTATTCCGGTGCTTTGAAGATATTTTCGTCAGAATGAAAACCTGCTACACCACCGCTTACTGCAAATTTCATTGCTGTAGCTGCAGTCATGCCTATTACAGGTTTTATGTTTTTTTCTTCGGTGATGATTACCCAGCCGGAAATAGCGTAAGAATGAGGAAGATACACCGCCACAAAATTGTGCTTATCTACATCTGCCATTTCTTTCTGAGTAAGAAAACCTATTCTCCAGATTTCCGGATTTTCGTTTGTCTTTACCCAGACAGGATCGCTGAATTTTTTCTTATCTCCTACAAACGAAGACATTACGTCTTTCGTGGGAGAGTAAATATGTTTGATACCGGGAGTTCTTTCCAAAATACGGTCTATCGCATCTACGAAGAATCTTCCGACAACAAATTTGTTTCCGAGATAACCTAAGATTGCAGTTGCAAGAAGTGTGGAAATGAAAACCAACCCCGGAATCTCCCTCGCTACAGAAGGGATAATGTTGTCGATGGAAGAAATAACATACCAAATTACAAATATGGTCAATCCGATGGGTCCAATAATCAAAAGTCCCTGAAAGAAATTTTTCAGGAAAATATTGGTCAGATTTTCAAATGTAAGTTTTTTCAATGCTATTTTTATCCGTGTATAGTTTCTTTGTTTCCGTAAGATTTAATGATACCTGCTTCATATTCCAGCCATTCTTCCCATCTTTTGTTCACTTTTTCTGGGTCTCCAAGCTGTCTTGCAAATCCTATAAAAGTTGTATAATGGTTCGCTTCTGAAATCATTAATTCTTTATAGAATGTTTTTAGTTCTTCGTCTTTTATATTTTCTGTTAAAACTTTAAATCTCTCACAGCTTCTGGCTTCTATCATTGCTGCAAAAAGCATTTTGTCGACAATTAAAGTATCTCTGTGACCGCCTTTTTGAATGAAATTCACCAATTCATTCACGTAATCGTCTTTTCTTGTACGTCCAAAAGTATAACCTCTCTTTTTAATGATCTCAAGTACCTGACCAAAATGTTCAAGCTCTTCCTGAGCAATCGCTAAAAGTTCCGTCACAATATCGGGACGTTCCGGCAGCATGGTAATAAGCCCGATTGCGTTGGTAGCAGCTTTTTGCTCGCACCATGCATGATCGGTTAAAATTTCCTGTATGTTATCCTCTGCAATATTTGCCCACCTTGGATCGGTAGGAAGTTTCAACTTAAACATGATTTAAAAATTTTGGTAAATTTAATTAATAAAATTAATATTTGATAATGCTGCAGCCTCTATTTGTGAAAATTCTCAATATATAACCATCTATGGCATAGAGTTGGATTTAACATAAACAACATTAAAATTTTAAATTATGAACACTAAATTACTTACAAAAAAAATGCAGCAATTGGCATTAACGGTACTTTCTTTATTTTTCAGTATTGCAACATTTGCTCAAGATACAACAGATGCTGTAACAACTTCTACTAAAACTACAACAACCGAACAATGGTATATGGATCCTACGTATCTTATCATTGGAGGTGTTGTTCTTATCGTAGTAATCGCTTTACTTGTGCGAGGTGGAGGAAGAGGAACAAGAGATTAGAATTAACTATTAAAATATTGCCGCTCAATAATTATTGAGCGGTTTTTTTGCGTAAATATTCTAAAATATTCCATCCAAAAGCATCAAATTTCTTTAAACCTGATGCGATAATGAATGCTAAAATAACATTGATGATGTAAATGATCACCATTAAAATCCACCAAGGCATCATTTCTTTCATCGGAACTACCAGAAAGTAGACCAATGACGAACTGATTCCCTGTCCGAAATAGAAGAAAATAGCATTTTTACCGATGTAGGTAACAAAGCTTTCTTTGGTGATTTTTAATCTGTTGTAAAAAACAAATAGAGTAGTTAATGAGAAAAAAGTCCAGATAATGTAAGGTGTTTGTGGTGGAAATTTCTGCTTATTAATTTTGAAAAATATTTCATTTCCGAAATACCAGAACATCCAGAATAATGCTACAGCAACCAAACCGTAAAGAAGAGGAATTACTTTTGCAGGAATTTTTTTTCCTCGCATTCTGTTTCCGATCAGGAAAACCGTCATGTAGAAGGCAACGTACCCAACTTGCCCACTCGGATAAATTTCAGTGAAAATATTGAATAGCAAAGTTAAAGCAATGCAAATTCCGATAAACCAATTGACGTGTTTTGGGAAAAATCTTAGAATTAAAACTCCGAAAACTGTCAGAATAAAATAAACTTTTAAATACCAGAAACTTCCCATTACAACCGGAAAAGTATCTGCATTAGAATATTCATGAAGATACCAGTTTCCCAAATTTTGCCATTGAGGAGCTGTTGAAATACTTGTAGCAGCGTATTTTGAACCAAAAGTAGAGTAGAAGCTCTGAAGCCATTCTAAGGAGAAAAATGTGAGTTCGAATATTTTAAATAAATAATCTAAAACGAAGAGAAGCGTTACAAAAAGCATGTAGGTGATCTGTAGTTTCAGAAGTCTATACAATGTCTTTTCAATATTCGAACCAGAAGTAATTCCGCTTAAAGCATAAAACAAAGCAACATCAAAAACCAAAGAAAAAACTCTGATCTCAGGAATGATATAAAACTGTCCCGACCAGAATGCGGTATGAATAAATATAATGGAAAGTGTGGCTAAACCTTTCGCAAAATCGATATAGAGATCTCTGTCCATGTTTTTTGTATACAATATTCAAAAGTAATTAAACTTTGTTAATATTTTATACAAAAAAGAGAGGTAAGATTAACGTCTTACCTCTGTTGTAAAGAAATTCTTCAATGAAATTTACTGAAGGTTTTTGAATTCTTCTGCAGAAATTTCTCCGCTTTGAATTTTTCTCAACTCATCAATGTATTTACTCATGTAAGCATCGATTTCAGGATTCTGAGAATTTTTCCCCATTTTGTAAGTCCCGTTCAGAACCCCCTGATAATAATAGAAGAAATTGTAATCAAACGAAGAAGCTGTAAGCTCATACTGTCCTAATAAAAATCCTAAACGAACTGCAGATCTTCTCTGTGGAGGTGTACCGTGATGTCCTGCGCTTGTTGTCTGATAATCTCCGATACTTTGAGCAAATTCATAAGCTGCCGCAATCTGCGCAAATGATGTTTGATTATATCCGGCTGGTCTTCTTAGGTAATATCCAGCAAAACCGTCTGCTTCCAGTTCGTTTGGTCTTGCAGTTGATTCACTAACAGAAGGTAAACCAAAGATATATTGTAACTGATGACCGTACTCGTGAGCTAAAATCATTGCGTTTACAATATTTCCACCTTTGTTTTTTGCATCAGCATAAATGGCGTACCCATAATAAATCTTTCCTGTGGAATAGGAAATTGCATTATAAGTAGAATTTGGGTTTGACGGATCGTTTACAAATCTCAACGTTGGATTGCTTCTTCCCCAAAGACTTGCAATTTTGGTCATTTGCGAATTCATAAAGTTGGTGTCTGTAGAAGTTGGTAAAGATGTCGTCAATACGGCACTTGAACTCCAATACTGATCTACATAATAACAGACTTTTTCTAAAGCATTTGGTTGCTCGATTCTTTGGTTTTCCTGTTGTGGATCGATGTTTTCTAGTGAATCATCATTACATGCTGCTAAAGATAGTACAGCAATTGTTCCCGTAATAATCGGGAAATAGAGTTTTATTTTCATATCAATAAAATTTGGTGATAACGAAATTATGATTTTTAACGTATTTTAAGATATTTTTTTCATGAAAAAGTATTTAGGACATAGTTAATTTTATAAACATTAAAAAGATTGTTTTTATAATGTGGTAATCAGAAAATTATTCTTATATTTGCACCTCGAATTAACTAAAAATTTATAGACAATGTTTGCAATTGTAGAAATAGCAGGGCTTCAATATAAAGTTGAGCAAGACCAGAAGTTGTTTGTGAACCGTTTGAAAGGAGATAAAGGAGGAAAAGTATCTTTCGATAAAATTCTTCTTACTGTAAACGGAGCAATCACTGTAGGCGCCCCAGCTGTAAGCGGTATCACTGTAGAGGCAGAGATCCTTGATCACGTAAAGGCTGATAAAGTAATCGTCTTCAAAAAGAAAAGAAGAAAAGGTTATGAGGTAAAGAATGGTCACAGACAATCTTTAACTCAGATCAAAATTACTGGAATTACAGGATTTGACGCAAAAAAAGCAGAGAAGCCTGCTAAAAAAACAACTAAAAAAGCTGACGCTGAAAGCGCAGAATAATTGTTAAACCAAAAAACCTTAAAATAAAATGGCACACAAGAAAGGAGTTGGTAGTTCCAAAAACGGTAGAGAATCTCATTCTAAAAGATTAGGTGTGAAGATTTTCGGTGGACAAGACGCTATTGCTGGTAACATTATTATCAGACAAAGAGGTACTCAACATCACCCAGGTGAAAACGTTGGTATGGGTAAAGATCACACTTTACACGCTCTTGTTGACGGTAAAGTAGTTTTCAGAAAGAAAGCAAACAACAGATCTTACGTATCTATTGAGCCGAACGCATAATTTAATTTAGCGTTTTATAAAATAAAAACCTCAGCATCATTGTTGAGGTTTTTTTTGTGATATTTAATCAATTATTTTTGTAGATCATTTTTATGAAGAAAACTGGAAGTAATTTTTCAAATAAATTAATAGGGTCTTTGTTATTTCATAGGAATCTAAATTATTACATTTCCCAGAGTTGAGGCTGAGATTCCTACGGAATGACAAACATTATCCTATAAATTTATAAACTTCTCAGTGAAATTTTAAATAAGGTTATGTATGAAATAGCTAATAATTTTAATCTATTAAATCATTAAAAACCAAACTGGAATCCTGCTTTAATCCCAAATTTAGAAATATCTGGTCGATCAAGATAATTTCCTCTCCAGTTAAAATCTACTCGGAAAATTCTTAAGTTTCCAAACCCGATGTTTTCAAGACCGAAACCATATTCGTAATAAACTTTTTCATTAGGAGCAGAATATTTGAAGCCTTCTACATTGATGTTTTTTGACGCATCGCTCAAGCTGCCGTAAGCTCCTCTAATAAAAGCAACTTCCCGCAATTTCAATTTCTTAATTAAAGGGATGAATGAAAGTATTTTTCCGTTAAAATGATGCTCAATATGAAGAGTAGAATAAGTATCGGCAACAAATTCATAATAGTTAAGCTGTGCGAAAGTATTAGGAACCAACCCATAAGATTGATTACCAGGAATTATATTCTGTAAAGCTAAAGGAACGGTGTCGAAATTTTTTCCTGCCTCAAAATTCAATAAAGTTTTACCCCAACTTCCAAGAAGGATAGGTTTGTAAAACATAAACTGTAGTTTGTTATAATTAAAATCGGCATTAAATAATCCTTCAATCCCTCTTGTATACTTCAAGACAATTGTTGGTGCGAGCGTTCCGTGTTCATATCTGTCAACACCGGTTTGAGAAAACTTTGCTCCCGGTCTTGCAATTAAACTGATGGTAACATGAGAATCATTTGTAGTCTTTCTCAGATCACCATTTCGATAGTACATTAAATTAAATCCTGAAGGATTAGCAGATTTAATGCTTTGCATTGTTCCGTCAATTCTTACCTGAAAGTTTTTCCATGGTTCGATAGATGTGAATATACTGGTTTGATTTACCGAACTTAGAGAAGCATTTTCACCTCTTGCGAAAACCGTAGATGAAGCAAAAGATCGGGATAATATGCCGTCTTCTGTAGTAAGTTGTACACCTAATTGAGTAATGTCTCTTTTGGTTCCTGCTCCTATCATAAAACGGTTGACTCTATTAAACATATACCGTCCTTCCACACCATATTTGAATTGATGATCTTTAAAGCCGTAAGCATTGTAAAACTCTATTCTCCAAGGATCGTTTTGTCCAAAATATGTACGTGCGCCAATTCGTATTCTGTCGCCTTCCACCTCATTTTTTCCATAAACTGAAGTGATTGGTCCTAAATCAATACCTTTGGTAACATTGTAATACCTTGAAGCCAATGTTTCATAAATCTTTACAATTCGGTTAAATTTTGGTGTCTGCTGAAGTTTATCGAGCATTTCATAAACACCTTGTTCGCTTTTTGATAGAGAATCTGGTCTTGCTTTTACCCAGAAATCGTCGGTTTTATCTACAAATTTAGCATCATATTCCTCTTCTTTTCTTGTAAAGATAGATGCTTCCAAAGGTTTGTTGAATTCATACTCAGAATAATCCACAGATCTTTTAGCGATGATACTTTTAGCAGATTTCTTTTTAGAAAAAGGAGTTAATTCTATTTCAGTAACAAATTTTTTAGGCAAAAAAGTTTCAGGATCGGGATTGTCGTATTCTAATTCTGTTGAGATGCTATTGATAAAGTTTACATTTATTTTGTTCGTAGACTTTAATGTAGCTCCCAAAACGGCATAAGAATCGGTGGATATGTAAAGGTAACCCTGAAAAGCTAAAACTTCAGTTCTTCTGGGTTGGTAACGTATCTTATAAGCATCTTCGCCACGTACAGAAATAGTATCTATTAAATTATAATCGTACGTGCTAAAGCCATCACTTCCTACAGGACTTGGAAACCCTATGTCAAAATAATTTAAAGTGTTATCATAAATATTGATGTCACGATAAAGATTCTTTGCGGTAATCGAAATAACCTGATTGTCTTGGAAGCCAGAAGTTTTTTGAGCAACTAAGAGCTTCTTTGTTTTCTTTCCGGGTCTATTTTCTCCGAAATTTTCGTACAGTGATTCATTTAAAAAAATAGGAAGCGCCATTTTCCCGCTTGCTGTAGAATCTGCATAATCAAAAATAAAATCCAGCTTATTAAAAATCTTTCGATTCATAAAGGTGCTGTCGAGATTATTCGCATCAAATTGAATCTTTTCGTATTCTTTATAAGTATAAGTGTCAAATTTATCAAGACCATTATTTCGTTTTCTCTTCCAAACTTCCTGCATGATTCTGTATGCGGGATTTTCTTTCTTATTCTTGAATTTGGTTTTCTCGTTATGAATAACAACTTCCTCTATTGTGCTAACCTTTTCGGAAGAAAGTTTTACAGTAAGATTACTGAATTTTTCAGGAGTGATTTCTATACTTTCTAAAGCGTAGTTTTTTTTCTGAAATTTTAATTTGTATATGATGCTGTCAGATTGTATGCTGAAACTTCCTGAAGAGGTAGTAAGGGCAGGCTTATTGTTATCATTGATGAAGATATCAACAGCGTTGATTTCTTTGTTGGTTTTAGCGTCTAAAATTCTTCCGTTCGCTGAGTTTTGAGCATTAAAAAAACCTGTTATGAAAAGGGAAAGTGAAAGTAGGCAATATTTAAATCGGTTAGTTGACATCATCTGTATCTTCAAGCATTTAGCTAAACAAAAAGTGTGCTGTTTATTTTAAAAATTAAAAGTTTTTATAGAGACTTTTGTGTTTGTCTGTAAAAATGCAAATGTAACGAAAATAAAGCTACGAATATCGTGTTGAAACAAAGCTAAAATCAAATATTTCGTAATAATTAATATTCGGATTAAAATAAAAAAAAGACTTACAGATTTGTAAGTCTTTTTGCTCCTCCTGCTGGGCTCGAACCAGCGACCCTCTGATTAACAGTCAGATGCTCTAACCAACTGAGCTAAGGAGGAATGTCCCTCTTTTAAGGTGGTGCAAATATAAGATGAAAAACAATATCAAGCAAATGTTTTTTGATCAAAATTGCATGAAACGTGCTATCAGATTATTTTTCAGTAATTTAAATTTTAAATAAACTGAAATAAGAAAAGTATCATGCACAAAAAAAGACTTACAAATTTGTAAGTCTTTTTGCTCCTCCTGCTGGGCTCGAACCAGCGACCCTCTGATTAACAGTCAGATGCTCTAACCAACTGAGCTAAGGAGGAATGTCCTTATTTTTAAGTGGTGCAAATATAGGACTGATATTTATACCACGCAAGTTTTTTAATTAAATTTTTATAAAAAAATTACAGACTTCCTGAAATCCATTTGAAAATATCTGCTCCGAAAATCAGTAACATTAAGCCTAATAGGAAGATAACTCCTACCATTTGCGCATTTTCTAAAATCTTCTGAGGTACAGGTTTTCCTACAATCATTTCGTACAATGTAAAAATAACGTGTCCGCCATCCAATCCCGGGATCGGAATTAAATTTAAGAATGCTAACCAAACCGAGAACATTGCTGTAAAGCTCCAAAAAGCCGTCCAGTCAATTGATACACTTCCGTCTTTAGCTTTATCAACCGGCATATTTTTGATAATTGCCAATGGTCCGCCAACTTTTTTATAACCCTGAACTTTTTTGTTGAAGATTAATTTAAATTGCTTTACCTGATACGTTAAGCTTTCAATACTTCTTATAAAACCTCTTCCGATTGATTCTCCGAAAGAAAAGTGTTTAGTTTCATAGTATTTTGTCATCTGTTTGTAAGATGATATTCCTAAAGTTCCATCTTTTGAGACAGGCAAAGTCAATGGTTGAATTGCGCCGTTTCTTATAACTTCTACATTAAGGTTTTTTCCTGCATTTTTTGTGATGATTCCCTGTAATTCATCGTAATAATTAATTTTCTGATTATTGACAGCGACAACTTGGTCACCCACTTTTAAACCAGCCGCCGCCGTTTTAGGGTTTGTAATAGTATCAATTACCGCAGAGAATCTTGGAGTAAGAAAAGCCTTAGGATTTTCATCTGTGAAAGCCATTGCTTTACCATCGTCATTGGTAGGGAAAGTAACTTCTTTACCGTTTCTTAAAACTGTGATTTCGTCACTCAATAAAACATCTAAAGCTAATTTGTCTAGGTTGTTTTGAGTTTTTCCGTCAACCTTTAAAATTTTATCTCCGTCCTGAAAACCCATTCCTTTGGCAACGTTGGTGTAATTCATTGGTGCGTTTACTTTAGAGGTGTCAAAAGTCGTTTCACCGTTGAAGAAGGAAAGACATCCGTAGATAATCCAAGCCAGAAAAAAGTTTACAGTAACTCCACCCAACATAATGATTAGTCTTTGCCAAGCTGGTTTTGCTCTGAATTCCCAAGGTTGAGCAGGTTGCTTCAGTTGCTCGGTGTCCATGCTTTCGTCTACCATTCCGGCAATTTTTACATAACCACCGAAAGGAAGCCATCCGATACCATATTCAGTCTCGCCAATTTTTTTCTTTACCAACGAAAAGTAAGGGTCAAAAAAGAGGTAAAACTTTTCTACTTTGGTTTTAAACCATTTTGCGGGTAAGAAATGCCCAAGTTCGTGAAGAATTACTAAGATAGATATGCTTAATATAAATTGAAAGATCTTAATTGCTAATTCCATTAATTGTTTTTAGATTTTAATTTGCAAAGGTAACAATTATCAAAACGATGCCAAATAAAAAAGCTCCTCTAAATGAGAAGCTTTGTCATATATTTTGATTGATTTTAAAAATTAAATGACACACCGAGACTTCCGTTATTACCAACTTCAGCAAAAACACCTACTTTATCTGTGAAGAAATATCTTGCTCCGATGTGCGCGCCAATTCCAAAGTCTCTTCCAAGTACTCCTAAATCAACTCCTGGATAAATATCCAACTTTTCAGGTAAATCTAAAGCTTCTTTTAGGTGGAAATTCACTCTTCCAAATACAAAAACTCTGTTGTCTTTATTATTGTCTTTATAACCGTCAAAATAAGCGTTCACTCCGCCTCCGACAGATATAAGCTGATTTAAACCATAATCATATGTTGCTGTAATTCCTGTTCCGTAACCCCATGCATTAAGACCCAAATTTACTTTTTGATCTCCCTTTCCTGTCCAGGCTTGTGCGCTTATTGCTGCTCCTGTAAAGAAAAACATCAGCATAAAAACCAATTTCTTCATAGATTTTATTTTTAAATTATTACTAATAAGAATTTGAAGCAAATATAAAACCGAAACCAATTAAAAAATGTAATTTTATAGAAGTTTTTGAATGAGAAATATGAGAATTACAGGATTAAATCAGGATATTGTCTGGAAAAATAAGAGTGAAAATTTTAAACTGATAGAAGATCATCTCCAAAATCAGGAGGCAGATTTATTTCTTCTTCCCGAAATGTTTTCTACAGGCTTTTGTATGGATGCTGCCGAAGTTTCAGATAAAAATACAGAGTCTCTGGAGTTTTTAAAAAAGATTTCAAAACAGAAAAATGCTGCTTTTTCAGGAAGTGCTTCTGTGGAAGTGGAAGGAAAATTTTACAACCGAATGTACTTTGTAAAGCCAGATTCTGAAGTTGTTTTTTATGATAAAAGACATTTGTTTTCGTTTTCAGGCGAAGACAAAATTTATACGCCCGGAAAGGAAAGAGTAATTGTAGAATATCTCGGAATTCGTTTTCTGCTGCAGGTTTGCTATGATCTGAGGTTTCCGGTTTTTGCCAGAAATAATGATGATTATGATGCGATTTTATATGTTGCCAATTGGCCAGAAAAAAGAGTAGAAGCGTGGGAGCATTTATTAAAAGCCAGGGCTATTGAAAACTTGGCGTATGTTTTTGGTTTGAATAGAATTGGAAATGACGGAAATAATCTTTTTTATAAGGAAAGTTCTCACTGTTTTTTTGCAGATGGAAAAGAAATAGCAGAAAAAAAAGGGAATTTGGTTTCTGCAGAATTAAATTTAGATGAATTGAAAGATTTCAGGAATCATTTTCAGTTTTTGAATGACAGGGACGATTTTGAGATTCGATTCTAATTTTTAAGACAATCATTAAACATTACGTTTATCATTCCGAAGTAATTTATACAAGAATATTTAAAATTATATCTCCAAAAACATTTAATAAAAAAACTGTGAGAATATCACAACTTAAATGTACTGCTCCAAAAGATGAGTCAGTCGATTTACATCATGCACGCCGCTTTCTTTGTATAAAAGTTCTCCTTTTTTGAAAACAGCTAAAGTGGGAACTCCGCGAACTCCATATTGGGAAGCAATCGCAGGATATTGGTCGACATCTATTTTTACGATTCTTGCTCCTTCACCAACTTTTTCTTTTACCGTATTCAAAACCGATGACTGTACTTTGCAAGGTTGACACCATGTTGCGAAAAAATCAATTAATACAGGTCTTTCCGATTCTATAAGCTCCTGAAATTTTTGTGACATAATGAAAAAGTGTTTAGGTTAAGTTTCTGATTAGTGATTTTATTACAAAGTTTTCGACTGACAAACAAAATCAGAAATAGGAAATTTTTCTGTTTTTTTAATGGCATTGAAACCCCCTTCAATTTCTGTGAAATTTCTGATTCCGTGTGAGTTAAGAATGCTTGCGGCGATCATGCTTCTGTAGCCTCCTGCACAATGAAGGAAAAAATGTTCAGAATCATCAATGGTAGAAACCCAGTCACTGATCGTATCTAGTGGCTTGTTGAATGCGTTATCAATATGTTCGGCAGAATATTCTGTGAGTTTTCTTACGTCAATTATTTTAGAGTTTTCGTTCAATTTTTCCGCAAATTCTGTCGTGGAAATTCTATTCACTTCATCAGTTTCTTTACCTGAATTTTTCCAAGATTCAAAACCGCCTTTTAAATATCCTAAAACATGATCAAAACCCACTCTGCTTAGTCTTGTGATAACTTCTTCTTCAGTTCCTTCATCCGAAACCAATAATAGAGGATGTTTCACGTCTACAATAAGACTTCCTACCCAAGGTGCGAAATCTCCCTTCAATCCTATGTTTATTGAGTTAGGAATAAATCCTTTATGAAATTCCGCAGCACCTCTTGTATCCAAAATCAAAGCACCGGTTTCTTCGGCAAAACTTTCAAAATCTTCTACTGAAATTGGGTTTAGACCTTTATCCATCACATCATCTATACTATCGTAACCTCCTTTGTTCATGGCAACATTCATCCCGAAATATTTTGGAGGAGCTGTTAATCCGTCTAAAACTTCTCTGATGAAAGACTCTTTATCGGGCTGATTCAGTGCGTAATTCGTTCTTTTCTGGTTTCCAAGAATATCCACTGTCTCTTTCTGCATGTTTTTTCCGCAGGCAGAACCTGCACCATGAGCAGGATAAACAGTAATGCTGTCATCCAAAGGCATGATTTTGCTGTGAAGACTTTCATAAAGAATTCCGGCAAGGTCTTCCTGCGTCATGTTGGTTGCTTTTTGCGCAAGATCAGGACGTCCCACATCACCTAAAAACAAAGTGTCTCCTGTGAAAATTGCGGTCTCAACTCCGTTTTCATCGATCAAAAGGTAAGTTGTACTTTCCATGGTGTGACCGGGAGTGTGAAGAGCTTTTATTTTTATTTTACCGATCTCAAAAATCTGGTTATCTTCAGCAATAATTGCTTTAAAATCTGGTTGTGCAGTAGGACCGTACACGATAGAAGCATCCGTTTTTTTGCTTAAATCTAAATGTCCCGAAACGAAATCTGCATGAAAATGAGTTTCAAATATATATTTTAAAGTGACATTATCTTTTTCTAATCGATCCAGATAAGGTTTTACTTCTCTCAGCGGATCTATAATTGCTGCTTCATTTTCTGATACGATATAATATGCGCCTTGTGCTAAACAGCCTGTATATATTTGCTCAATTTTCATTGATTCTTATTTAAAATGATTATAATCTACAAAGTAAGTAATTAATTATAAAGAAAGGATAATTCTATACGATAGTTTTTCTCAATCTGCAAAATTTGCGCATGAAAAAAATTACCTCAAAACATTTAATGTCAGGCAAAAAAGATTCAAAATTTATATCATAAAGACTAAAACTGTTTTAAATCATGTTTTAATGATATTTATTTTAAGTTTAGTTTTTTAAGAAATTGATAAAGAACGTGTCAACTTTTTACAAAAATATTTACCTTTAAGAGTTAAAAAAATCAAATGACAGACAAAGCAAAATTTATTGAAGAACTTTCGACAAGATATACTCCAAAAGGCGAGCATATTATTTTAGGAAAAGGAATGTTGGATGGCGATGTGGTGACAGAAGTGAATGTTACCATTCCTTTAAAAACAATTAATCGTCATGGTCTTATTGCCGGAGCTACAGGAACCGGAAAAACAAAAACACTCCAGGTTTTTGCAGAGCAGCTTTCGCACGCAGGAATTCCTTCTTTAGTTTTAGATATTAAAGGAGATTTTTCGGGTATCGCAGAAGCCGGAAAAATAAATCCTATTATCGAGGAGCGATATGCAAAAACACAACTTCCCTATAATCCGCAGGCTTTTCCGGTAGAATTAATGACAATTTCCGGTGAAAAAGGTGTGAAATTGAGAGCTACTGTTACAGAATTCGGACCAGTTTTATTAAGTAAGATTTTAGAACTGAATGATACACAACAAAGTATTATGTCCATCGTTTTCAAATATTGTGATGATAAAGGTTTACCTTTAATAGATTTAAATGATCTCAAGAAAGTTTTACAATATGTTACTGATAATCCTCAGGGTAAAGCAGAATTGTCTGCCAATTATGGCTCTATTGCTTCTGCGTCTTTAGGTACAATTTTAAGATCTATCGTTGCATTGGAACAGCAAGGTGCCGCCGATTTCTTTGGTGAATTGAGCTTTGATGTTCACGATTTGTTAGAAACACGAGAAGGAAAAGGCGTTGTTAATATTTTAAGAGTTGCTGATATTCAGAATAAGCCGCAATTATTTTCAACGTTTATGCTTTCCCTTTTTGCTGAAATTTATATGACGTTTCCGGAAGAAGGCGACAGCGGAAAACCAAAACTGGTTCTTTTCATTGATGAAGCGCATTTAATTTTTGATGAATCTTCTAAAGCTTTAGTTTCTCAAATTGAAACGATGGTGAAATTGATCCGTTCAAAAGGAGTGGGAATTTATTTCATCACTCAAATTCCGGGCGATGTTCCTGAGAATGTGCTTTCTCAATTGGGTTTAAAAATCCAGCACGCTTTGAGAGGTTTTACTGCAAAAGATAAGAAAGAAATATCTAAAGCGGTTGAGAATTATCCTTCAACGGAATTTTATAACGCATCGGAACTCATTCAGAATTTGGGAATTGGTGAAGCTTTCATCACGGCTTTAGACGAAAAGGGAATTCCCACACCTCTTGTTCATACTTATCTGATTTCTCCGGAATCAAGAATGGATGTTTTAAATGATGCCGAAGTTTCAGATTTGATCTCAAGATCTGCGTTGGTCGCTAAATATGAAAAACCGATTGATAGCGAATCTGCCTACGAAATTTTAGTACAAAGAATGGAACAGGCTGTCGAAAATTCGGCTCCTACACAAAAAACAAAGTCCGTAAAAGAAGAACCTGGGATGTTTGAGCAGGTTCTGAAAAGCAAAGCAGGAAGAACGTTTGCCAATACATTGATGCGTGAAGGTGCAAAAGCTCTTCTCGGAATGTTCGGTTTAGGCGGAAGGAAAAGATAAGATCTTTTAAATGCTGCTCTGCTGATAAAATATTAATCGTTCTTATTTATTGTAAATTAAGGTGATTTCATTATTTTAGCAAATTGTCATTGATGCTGATGGTTTGGTAATCGTTTTTTTGATAGAAATTCTAAGTTAGATAAGATAAAGTAAATGTATTCAATTATAGATATAGAAAGCAATGGTGCAGGTTTTAGAAAAGAATGCATTATAGATATTGCCATCTACAGATACGATGGTCACAAAATTGTCGATCAGTTTATTTCTCTTGTCAACCCGGAAAGTGATATCACGCCTTTTGTTCAAAAACTGACCAATATAACACCGAATATGGTGAAAACTGCCCCGAAATTTCACGAATTGGCAAAAAGAGTCATAGAAATTACGGAAAATACAACATTGGTAGGTCACAATATCGATTTCGATTACAGAATGCTTCGTCAGTCGTTTCAAAGGTTGGGTTATGATTTTAAAATCAATACTTTAGATACCATTCCTTTAGCAAAAAAACTGATTCCTGATGAGGTAAGTTATTCTTTAGGAAAACTGGTAAAATCATTAGGAATTCCGTTGGTGAATGCGCATCGTGCAGATGGTGATGCGAGAGCAACTTTAGAATTATTTAAACTTTTAATTTCGAAAGATACAGAGAATGAGATTATTCAGAAGCAGCACGATGAAACCAATGCAAAAACGTATATCAACAAAATCAAACTTTTAACTCAGGATTTGCCGGGCGAAAAAGGATTTGTTTATTTCCAGAATGAGTCGGGAAAAATTATTTTTTCAGATTATGTTCAGGACATCAACAGGTTTTCCAAAAAGCTTTTCAATTCAAAATCTAAGAAATTTCTTGAGATCCAGAAAAATGTAGAGCAGATTAATTTTGAACTGACGGGAACTGATATTATTGCTAAATTAATTCTCAATTCTAAAAATATTAAGAAAAGAGAGATGCTTCCTTTTGGGCTTTATTTCAGAAATAATAAATATATTGTTGAGAAAAATATGCTTAATAAGCAGGAAAAACCAATCCTGAAATTCAGATCTTTCACTCAGGGTTCCAAAGCGGTTCAGTTTATCAGCAAAATCGAAGAGTTTGCTGATGTTGAGGTTTTTAAAAAGAAAATAGATTTCAAAAAGAGAAATGAAATGTGGTTGGGTGCGGGAAGAAGATTAGGTGAAAAGCTTTTTCTGATCTTAGAAAACGGAAAGGTTGTTTCTTATGGTTTTTATGAATTATTTACACAAATTCAGACTTTAAGTAAAATTACAAAACTGAAGATAGATTTGCCACTTTCGACTTCGGAAATGCAGAATGAGCTGCAACTGGCGCTGCTTCGTGGTGATTTTGAAACACTTCCGTTGCCAAAATAAATCTACTTTTTTTTAATTATTTTAATGTTTTCTTACGAAGAAAACACTTTTCAAATTCAATTTCTCAAAATAAATAGTATTTTTGCAAAAGAATAAACAAAGCAATGCAGAATTTTAAACAAAATAAAACTGGAAAAAAGGGAGCTATTAAGTTCTCTAAGGTTTGGAATACGTAAAAGGTTTGCCTTGCATAAAATATATATAGTATTGTGGCAGACTCTTTTCGAAGAATCTGCCTTTTTTTGTGTAAAATTTAAAATTATGGTATCGCCTTTTCTAATTTAAAAAATGAAAAGTAAATGATAACCGACAGATAAAAAAATAGAAATTTAGATATGAATTCAAAAGAATTATTAAAGATCGCCAATGAATTTGGCACACCGGTGTATGTTTATGACGCTGAATCCATCAAAACTCAATACGAAAAACTTACATCTTCTTTTTTGAAACACACTAAGTTTTTTTATGCTGCAAAGGCTTTAACGAACATCAATATTTTAAAATACATCAAAAATCTTGGTGCTTCTTTGGATTGTGTATCAATAAGTGAAGTAAAACTAGGTCTGAAAGCGGGTTTTACGAAAGAAAGAATATTATTTACGCCAAATTGTGTCGATTTAGCCGAAATTGAAGAAGCAATGCAGCACGGTGTTCACATCAATATCGATAATATTTCTATTCTTGAGCAATTCGGGAACAAATACGGTAATACATACCCGATTTTTGTGAGAATCAATCCACATATTTATGCAGGTGGAAATCACAAAATTTCTACAGGACATATCGATTCAAAGTTTGGTATTTCTATTCACCAGATGCGTCACATTGAGCGTGTGATGAAAAGTACTGATCTGAATGTGGAAGGTCTTCATATGCATACAGGAAGCGAAATAAAAGATCCTGAAGTGTTTTTGCAGGCTTTGGAAATTATGCTGGAATTGTCTGAACATTTCCCGAATCTGAAATATCTCGACATGGGAAGCGGTTTCAAAATCCCTTATCAGGAAAGCGATATGGAAACTGATGTGAAAGCTTTGGGTAAAAAAGTTGAAAAAGCAATTTCAGATTTTTCTAAAGAAACAGGTAAGAAATTTGAACTTTGGTTTGAGCCAGGAAAATTCTTGGTAGGAAAATGCGGATATCTTTTGGTGAAAGCGAATGTTATCAAACAGACTACAGCAACGGTTTTTGTAGGAGTAAATTCAGGATTTAATCATTTGATTCGCCCAATGTTCTATGATTCTTACCACACGATTGAAAACTTATCAAACCCAAAAGGAGCAGAAAGAATTTATACCGTAGTTGGAAATATCTGCGAAACAGATACTTTTGCATGGGACAGAAAATTGAATGAGGTGAGAGAAGGTGATGTTTTGGCTTTCCACACAGCGGGAGCTTATGGTTTTGAAATGAGTACCAATTTCAACTCAAGATTAAAACCTGCGGAAGTTCTTTTCTTAGATGGTAAAGCGCATTTAATCAGAAAAAGAGACGAATTTGAAGATCTTTTAAGAAATCAAATTGAAGTTTTGTAAAGAATATTGATTTGTATTAAAAAGTAATTTTAGATTCTTTAAAGATAGTTTAGAAAGACTTTGCACATCGGTGTGAAGTTTTTCTTTTTTGTTACTCGCCTAAGTTTTATCTTTGTTTTAAACAATTTAAAATAAAAGTTATGAAAACCTTTGCTTTATTTTTAAGTCTTTTTGCAGCGAATTTTGCTTTTGCACAATATGATATTGAAGATCAGGAAGAAATGATGCTTTTTGAAAATAATAAAACGATTTTAAAAGTGAAAATCGAAGAACCTTTTTTGCAGGTTGCTGTAAAGAATTGCAATGATTTCAAGGCGGCTTCTTATCCCGAAGGAATTAGTAATTATAAAGAAACGCTGAGAAAGTATATGTACAATTATCTCAACTCAGATTTCTATGTTCTTAATGGTGATTTTACATTTACACTTAAAATTGATGAGACAGGAAAAGTGGTCAATGTTGAAGGTTCACCCAAAGTAGGAAACAGTCAGGTTTTTTTTGACGACATGAAATATGTGGTTCGAAGAATCAAAAAAAGCTGGGTTCCTGCAAGTTGCAACGGTCAGTCGGTGGCTTCACAAATTAAAATAAAAATGAATTTCTCATCTATAGCAACAGATTTATAATGAAAAAATGTTTGGTATTTATACTCTTATTGTTTTTCGGTTTTAAAGGGTTTTCTCAGGATACAAGAGCAGAATATGAAGGTGGAAATGCGGTTTTTGCAAAGAAATTTATGGAAATGCTGTATGCTTATGTTGATTTTCAGAACTATGTTTTGGAAGGCAAAGTTACTTATCTTATCAATATCGATAAAACAGGAAAAGCCAATCGTATTGATGTGCTTCCAAAAATAAAAAATGGTGAAATGTTTGTGGATGATTCTCAATACGCCCTAAAAAAAGTAAAAGGTAAATGGAAACCCGCTACAAAAGATGGTGTTGCAATAGACTCGAAATATATCATGAAGGTTGATTTTAAATCAAATACATATGATCATGATTAAAAAAGTTACATTTTTTATTTCTCTGTTGCTCTCCTCATTACAAGTATTCGGACAAGAAGTGATGAAAGAGTTTCCATTAGGACAACATTCTTATGAGGGTGGAGATGTTCAGTTTTATAAAGACTTTCATCAGATAGTTTTGGAAAAAGGCTTAAAGCCATGCGAAAATAAAAATGAGTTCCACTTACTTTAATTAGTTGTCTACGAAAATGCGACTGTAAAATATGTAAAAACTGAATCAAGTAATGAATCGCCTATCCAAAATAAGTGCGCCTTCGAACTTAGTCTTGAAGTTATAAAGTATATGGATAAATGGAAACCAGCAACACTTGATACAATTAAGAAACCAGCTATAACATCTTTTTTTATTTTCCCAGATGCTTTATTTGATAAATATGAATTAGGATATTTACCACAAATTACAATGATAAAGCTGAATTTGGGAACAGAGGAGGGGTGTCAGGAGGAGTAAGTGGTTTCCGAGCAGAAGTTGGTAGAAATGTTGATTTGAGAGGTTTTATATGGAATAAGCCTTTTAAATTAGTCGTTACATTTGTAGTTAATAGAGAAGGAAAAATAGAGCAGCTCAAATTAGACGAATCTTCTGGTAACGAAGAATTTGATAACAGGATTCTTGATGGAATCAGAAGTATCAGAAAAAAATGGAATCCAGGTAAAATTCATGGTCAACCTGTTAATTATAGATTTCGACTTCCATTAAATTTTACACCACCACAATAACACCCTGACATTCTGTCACAATATTTTGTATCTTTGCAAATTAAACGAGTTTAAAATTTATTAATTCAAATCTCTTTTGAACCTTAATTTTTTAAACCTAAAACAGACTTATTGTGCAGGAAAAATATATAGACGAAACCAAACAAGGAGAAGCTTTTGCTATTGCAGAAAAAACAGGAAATTCTAAAAAACTTTTTTTAGAAAGCTATGGTTGTCAAATGAATTTCTCTGATTCTGAAATCGTTGCATCTATTCTTAACGATCAGGGTTACAATACCACACTGAAAGTTGAAGAAGCAGATTTAATTTTACTTAATACGTGTTCCATTCGTGAAAAAGCAGAGCAAACGGTAAGAATGCGCCTTGCTCAGTTCAAAAATCTTAAGAAAGAAAGACCCAATATGACGGTGGGTGTTTTGGGTTGCATGGCTGAAAGGCTAAAAACTAAATTTCTAGAGGAAGAGCAATTGGTAGACTTGGTTGTAGGTCCGGATGCTTACAGAGATTTACCCAATCTTTTAAAAGAAACCGAAGACGGAAGAGATGCTATTAATGTAATTCTCTCTAAGGAAGAAACTTACGCAGATATAAATCCTGTTCGTTTGGGAGGAAATGGTGTTACTGCTTTTGTAACGATTACCAGAGGTTGTGATAATATGTGTACATTCTGTGTTGTTCCTTTTACGAGAGGTCGAGAGAGAAGCCGAGATCCTCACTCAATTCTGGAAGAATGTAAAAGCCTTTGGGAGAATGGTTACAAAGAAATTACCCTTCTCGGACAAAACGTAGATTCTTACCTTTGGTATGGAGGCGGTCCCAAAAAAGATTTTGCCAAAGCATCAGAAATGCAGAAAGCAACAGCCGTAAATTTTGCGCAGCTTCTTGATGCCGTTGCGAAAGCAGTTCCTCAAATGAGAATCAGATTTTCTACATCAAATCCTCAGGATATGAGTTTAGATGTTTTCAGAACGATGGCAAAGCATGATAATATTTGCAACTATTGCCATTTACCTGTACAAAGCGGAAGCAATAGAATGCTGGAAGCGATGAACAGACAACACACCCGTGAAGAATATTTAGAATTAATAAGAAAAGCAAAAGAAATTGTTCCGGATATTTCTTTTTCTCAGGATATGATTATTGGTTTCTGTGGCGAAACAGAAGAAGATCACCAAGATACTTTAAGTCTTATGCGAGAAGTCGAATTCGATTACGGTTATATGTTCTCTTATTCTGAAAGACCGGGAACTCCTGCTCATAAAAAAATGGAAGATGATATTCCTGCGGATATAAAGCAAAGACGTTTGGCGGAAGTTATTGCTCTACAAGGAGAGCTTTCAAGAAAAAGAATGGCGGGTTATGTAGGCAGAGTTCACAGTGTTTTAATTGAAGGTATTTCTAAGAAAAATAAAAACCAATGGAAAGGAAGAAATTCTCAAAATGCTGTTTGCGTATTCGACATGTTAGAAGGTCAGAAATTGGGTGACATTGTGGATGTTTTTGTTTTCGACAATACTCAAGGCACACTTTTAGGGGAAACGGTTAATAAATAATTAAAAATTTTTATGGCAGCTTTATCCGCCCTCCGTTCCCGCTTTTTTGCTCGTCGTTCCTCCTCGCAAAAAGAGCTCCACTCAGGTCGGGCTGCAAACTAGGTCTTCAGAACAAGATTTAAAACCAAAAGTAAAGATTTACAAATAGAATTTATACTATTGAAACACAAATGAAAAATATATTTCTTATCATATTTTTAATTCCTCTACTGATTAATTGTCAGACAGAAAAAGCAGTTTCAAAATATCCAAACCATGTAGGGAATGTAGAATTTGATGAAAAACAAGATGATCCCAATTTTAAAAGGTGTGGAGAAAATAAATACGCCTATCAATACTATCATGCATCAGAATCAGGAATTCCATTTAAAGGAGAAAAGTTGGACATCATCAGAAAACTTGAAAAAGAAAATATAGCATCTTCAAAATCGGTGAATGGTTACATCACGGTACGTTTTGTGGTCAACTGTGAAGGGAAAACTGGAATTTTCAGAATGCAGGAAATGGACGAAAATTATATTGAGAAAGAATTAGATAAAAAACTTTCGGATCAGCTTTTTACTTTTACAAAAAATTTAAAAGGTTGGATTCCAACAGAAATTGAAGGCAAAAAAATAGACTACTATCAACATTTAACCTATAAAATTGAGAATGGAAAAGTTTCAGAAATATTGCCTTAGTCTCTTAATTCTTGTAGTTTATTCTAACATACAAGCGCAAGTTAATTGCAATGCTGTAGAAGGCGAAGATTGCAAGAAAGCGTGTGAATTACATAATTATTGGGGAGAGTATCAAGGTTCTAGAGAATCTCAAGAAGGCTTTGATGAAGCAATTGCACTATGTCCAAATTTCTCAAATGCTTATATGGAAAAAGCTGTTCCATATTTGAAAAATGGCGATTTTGTTACCTGGAAAATACTTATTGATAAGGCAGTATCAATTAGTCCTGAAAAATATTTGGGATACCGAGGTTGGTGCAAATATCAGTTTTTGCGAGATTATAAGGGTGCAATTGCAGACATTGAAGCTTTAGAGAAAATTTATCCTACAGGATATTTAGGGTATTCAGCCAATGGCGATTACGAGTTGCATATCGCTAAAGCGATCTGTTATTCGGCTTTAGGACAAAAAGAAAAGGCAATTTCTATCATAGAAAATCAGTTGGCAAAAAAGGAACACAATATTGGCTTGTTCGATTATTACCAATTGGGGGTAACTTATTTCGAACTCAGCAAGTACGATAAAGCTTTAGAAAACTTCGAGAAACAAAGCAAACAAAATGATTTTGCTGAAAATATTTATTTTAAAAGTAAAGTTGCAAAAATTCGGAACAAAGATTATTTAGATTTAAAAAAGATGGCTTTAAAAAGCTATGATGAAGGCAAAACGATGAAAGATGGCTACACTCATCATTTCAACAAAGTTTATAGAACCCAAATAGAGGAACTGTAAATTTTCAAAATCATTATTTTTTAATCTTTAAAATCAAAGAAAATGGCAGACTTACAATCTATAAAAGCACGTTTTGGAATTATTGGGAATTTTCCTGCTCTCAATCGTGCATTAGAAAAATCTATACAAGTAGCACCAACCGATATTTCCGTTTTGGTAATCGGTGAAAGTGGTGTCGGGAAAGAATTTATTCCCAAAATAATTCATTCAGAATCGAAAAGAAAACATCAGCCTTATATCGTAGTGAACTGTGGTGCAATTCCGGAAGGAACAATCGATTCCGAACTTTTCGGTCACGAAAAAGGAGCATTTACAGGTGCAACAGCTACCAGAAAAGGATATTTTGAAGTTGCAGATGGCGGAACAATCTTCTTGGATGAGGTGGGAGAGTTGCCTCTTCAAACGCAGGTTCGTCTATTGAGAGTTTTAGAAAGTGGCGAGTTTATGAAAGTAGGTTCTTCACAGGTTCAGAAAACCAACGTAAGAATTGTTGCGGCAACCAATGTGAATATGATGAAGGCGATTCAGGACAATCGTTTCCGTGAAGATCTTTTTTATCGTCTGAATACCGTGCAGATTGATATGCCTGCTTTAAGAGAAAGAAAAGGTGATATTCATTTATTGTTCAGAAAATTTGCAATCGATTTTGCCGAAAAATACAGAATGCCCGAATTACAATTGGAATCAGGTGCTGTTCATTATATAGAAAGCTATGCATTTCCTGGAAATGTGAGGCAGCTTAGAAATTTAGTTGAACAAATGACTGTAGTAGAAACAGATAGAAATGTAACGGTGGCAAAATTAGCAGAATATATTCCGATGGATTCTCATTTGCCGATGGTTGTAAACAATCCCAATTCTCAAAAACAAACCGATTTTGGCAACGAAAGAGAAATTATGTACAAAATTCTCTTTGATATGCGAAATGATATTAATGATTTAAAATCCTTAACTTCGGAATTGATAAAAAACAGAGGAACATCAGATTTAAGCAATCAGGAGAAAAATTTAATTAACAGAATTTATACTCCTGAAGCACAGCAGAATACAAGTCCGAATTCTTTGTTGTTTTTTGAGAACAATAATAATCAAACAGTGCAGAATCCGACAATAATTTCAAATTCTGAAGATCATTACGAAGATTTTGAAGACATTGAAGTGGAAGAAAACAGACCAGAATCTTTATCTCTTCAGAATAATGAGAAAGATTTAATTATCAAAGCATTAGAAAAACACAACGGAAGAAGAAACCGTGCTGCAGATGAATTGGGTATTTCTCAAAGAACTTTATACAGAAAAATAAAACAATATAACTTAGAAGACTAAATTACAAACTATGAATGTAAATTTTACTGCAAAACCAATCAATTTCAAATTAGGAGAATATCTTAGTAAGGGTTTTGAACTCTTAAAAAAAGATTTCGGAAACATTTTCGTAGCGTTTTTATGCTGTTTTGTAATGGCGATAATCCCATTCTGCGGAATGTTGGGAGCCGGAAATTTTTATCAATACCTTAGAAAAATAAATAAAGGTCAACAGGCAAGTCCGGGAGAGATTTTTAATTTCGACAAATTTATGCCCTATTTTATTTTGCAGTTGATTTTGATAGGCGGGATTCTTGCACTTTACATTCCTATGGCAATAATCATGATTACAGCAGGAGCTTTATCTGGTGGTGAGCCATCCGGATGGGTTGCAGCACTCATGGTTCCTTATATTATATTTATGTATGCAGCAATTTTATATTTTGCATTAAAAGGATTCTATATTCCAGCTCTAATTTCATTTAAGAATGTGACAGATGTTAAAACAGCATGGGATGCATCAAAAATTATGACTAAAGATAATTTTTTGTCTATATTCTTATTTTCATTAGTGGTAGGAATTCTTTCTCAAATAGGAATTATTGCTTGTGGTATTGGTTTGTTTCTTACATTACCTTTTATGTATGTAGCAAACTTTTTTGCTTATGATGATGCTATAAACCAGATCGAGCGTGACGAGATTTCTGAAATAGGAATCAAAGAAAAATATTAAGATTTAAAAAAGTTATAATGAGTCAGTTGAAAAGTCTTTTTCTTTTAATTGTTTGTGTAGGATTTTTAAATTCGTGCTACACATTTACCGGATCATCATTGAAAGATGAAAAAACGGTACAGATCAATGAATTTCCAAATAACTCTGCGTTGGTAAATCCTACTTTATCACAGCAGTTTTCAACGGATATTCAGAACAGATTTTTACAACGTACCACTCTGAAAGGAACTAAGCAAAATCCGGATATTCTGATTGAGGGTGAAATTACCGATTACTCGATTACGCCTACCACAATCAGTTCTACCACTCAGAATACTTCTGCGGGTGTTATTCAGGATTCTCAGAATAAATTGACTATAACGGTAAAAGTACACTATGAAAATAAATTGCATCCTGAACTAAGTTTCGACAGAACGTATTCTGATGAAGCGGTTTTTAACAGCAATTTATCTCAAAATCAGATTGAAACTTCTCAGGTGAAAATTGCAACCGACAGAATTATCAACAAAATATTTAACGACATCGTAGCGAATTGGTAAGATGATGAATACTAGAGTTTTAGAATTATTAAAAAATCCGAAAAATATTCAGTCAGAAGATCTTCATCTTTTGAAGGAGGAAATTAATTCTTTCCCCTATATTCAAAATATCAGAGCATTGCATTTATATGGAGTGCATCTTTATGATAAGGAAAACTATCAGAAAGCACTTTCTTCCACAGCGGCATATACTACAGATAAAAAGATTCTTTATCAGCTTATTAATGGTAAAATACAGCAGGTAAAATCTCAAATTATTGAGCAGGTTGTAGAAAAAGCTCCTGAAAAGGTTATTGAAAACCAGATTGAAGAAACCGAACAACCTGTAAAAGAAGAAATTCCACAAGTTGAAAATCTTGTAAGAAATTTACCTAAAAGTTTCTCAGATCATGATTACGAAGCTGCTTCAGAAGGATTAATTGCCGACAAACCAGAAATAAAACACATTGTTGTCGATGGTGAAAGAAACAGAATATTATTTGAAGGTGAAGAAAATTTCTTAAATGAAGATGATAACGAAACTATCGATCTTGAATCTACTTTAGAATCGGGCGTTATTGTTACTCATAAATCTACTCCTCAACAAACCGATCTTTCTGAAAACGATAAAGAAAATGCAATTGTTGCTGAAGAATTAACAGGAACATCTTCTGAGATTGAAAACCAAGAAAATCATGTTTTACCTGAAACCCAGGTTGAAGAAATTACCGATAATTCTGAATTAAATTTAGACGAAAATCTTGCTGCTCAGTCAGAAGAAATTTTATCTGAAACTGAGGCTGAATTTAATGAAACAGATAATGTTGTACAAACTCCGAAATCTGAAATCATCATCACAGAAGAGGCAATAGCTTCTGAAAAAGCAGAGGAAAAAGTAAATGATGAGAATGAAATCAGTTTTCAGGAAATAGAATCTTTCCCTACCGAAAAATCAACAGAGGAAACAGAAGTACCTCAAGTTACATTAAATTCAGATGTGATTAAAACTGATGAAATTCAAGAAGGATTGAATCCGGAATTGATTATTGAAGAAGATAAAATAGAGTCTGAGCAAATTGTTGAGAAAATAAATGATGAGGCTGAACTAAGCTTTCACGGAACAGATTCTTTCCTTCCTGAAGTTAAAATAGAACCTGTCCAGAATACGGAAAATTCTCCATCTACAGTTTCTAAATCAAATGTTAATAAGCATGAAGACGAAATGCGACGTTTGATAGAAGAAGTGGAGAAAAGAATGAAAGCCAAAAAAGAAAGCGCTCCAGAAAAAGCAGAAATTGAGGAAGAAACTGTCAACAACGATATAAGTTTTGCAGAAACTCAGGCATTTCATGTAGGTGAAGAGCAGAAATCTGCGGAAGAAGCTGTTGTAAAAGTTGCCGAAGAAATTGTAGAGGAAGATCTTGAAGAGAAAAAATCTGAAGAAAATATTGAAGTTTCAGAAAAAGCTGTAAAGCTTGAAACTCCTGTAAATTCTACATGGAAACCAATGAGTTTTGAAACAAATCGACCAGATTCTTTACTTAATAAACCTGTTGAAGCCACTCAGACTAAAGAAGAACTTTTAAAGAAAGAAGAGTCTTCAAAACCTGAAATTATAGCAGAAGAAACACCAAAAGTAATTGAGACTGAAAATAAAACTGAAACAATTGAAACTGTTGAGGTTTCCGAAAAAGTTGAAGAAACTAAACCCGCAGAAATTTCAGAAGATCAAGACAATGAAGTTCCTGTGATGAATGTTTCGTTTTTCGGGTCAGATATTGCAAGTTTAGGTTTATCATTTAAATCTGATCAAAAAGAAAAAGCAGAAGCTAAAGAACAGGAAGAAAAAGCAGCTCAGCAAAAAAATGATGACAGTAATATTCCGGGATTCATTAATACTTGGCAAAGCTGGCTGAAAATTGAGCGTGTAGAGGAAACTCTGATTGACAAAGCTGAAATTAAAAATAAAGTCATAGAATCGTTTATTGAAAACAACCCGAAAATCAGTCAGTTAAAAGATGAGGTTAATTTTGTAGTAAAAGAAAAAACAGACGATATTTCTCACTTAATGACAGAGACTTTAGCTAATTTGTATATCGAGCAAAAGCTGTATTCTAAAGCTGTAAATGCATTTCTTATTTTATCCAATAAATTTCCGGATAAGAAAGAATATTTTGAAGCTAAAATTCAGGAAATTAAAGACAGAAATAAAAATTAATCATAAAAAACGGCAGAGATTACTTCTGCCGTTTTTTATGAATTAGAAGATTTCAACTTCTTGATGTTTTTCAATTTTCTCCAGGCTTTTCTGCCAAAAACGATAACCAAAACTAAAATAATTACTGCAAAAATTGCCGCAATAAAAGGTGCTACCATTGCTAAAACCGACATAATTCCCGCTCCTGCTGTTTCGGTAGTTCCCACTACAGAATTTCCCAATCCTCCTGTTGTAGCCGTAGAAGCTGCACGAATTCCCGCAAACCCCGAACTTATGGTTGCTGCTGTTCCGCCACCTGCAATTAAAGCTAAAGCCCATTGTGGAAAAGTACCTAAATCAGCAAACTGACTCGCAAACAATATCGATCCTGCAACTGTTGCCATCGGTACAGAAACAGTATCGAGTAAATGGTCTACAAAAGGAATATAATAGGCAAGAATTTCGGCGATCATCGCAATTCCTGTGGTAAGTAAAGCAGGTAAACTGGAAAGCCACTCAAAACTTTCGCTCATAGGAATCCAATGAAAATAAGAAGCTAAGCTTACCGCAAACATCGGTAGAAATACTCTGAAACCTGAAGCTGCAGCTAAACCAATGCCGATAAAAGCACTCAGAACGTAGGGTAAATAAGGAATTTGATCTAACATTTTTTATTCTTCAATTGTTTTTTAAAGCTACAAAAAAAATATAAAATGTCAGTCGGAATTTGTTTGAGAAATACAAATTAAATTTCTACTCTAAAAATTATAGTTTAATACACCTTGTACGTCTTTACAGTAATTTTGTCATTCCGTAGAAATTTCAATAACGCTTATTTTCAAGTGCTTAGATTCCTACGGAATGACAAACAGCCTGTTTTTTCCTAAATGAAATCTGTCTAATTCGCTCAATCTGCGAGATAAAACGTTTTACCATAAAAAGAATCTGTGAAAATCTGTGCAATCTGTGGGAAATAATTAATTCTTCTTCTGCGATTGACACAATTTAATAAACTGCGCCTCAACATCCTGAAATTTTTCAGGCAATTCTGGAGAAACCCAAAATAACATTGCAGCAGTTTTTTCGCCAAAACATTCTTTAAATAATTCCTTATTCAGACGATAACATTCTCTCAAAAGTCTTTTGATACGATTTCTGTGAACAGCTTTCTTAAAATATCTCTTAGAAACGGAAACTCCCAATTTTACATTTTCAGTCGCTAAATCTGGGTGGCTTTTCAGAATAATTATTCTTAGATTTCCACTGTTTTTCCATTTGCCTTTCTCGAAAAGCAAAGTGATTTCATCCTTTTTCTTGAGTTTTTCCGCTTTAGGATATTTAAAGTTCTGCATCAGACTTTTTCACTAATTGATTAATGACTTCCGCTGCTGCATACAAACCAAAAATTGCAGGAATAAAGCTTATCGTTCCGTAGAAAGATCTTTTAAAATTGCTTCCGTCAGTCATTTTCAGGCTATCCTCATTCTGTATTTCACTGGAGAAAACACATCGGATGCCTTTATCTATTTTTTCTTTTTTCAGTCTTTTTCTTACCTGCTTTGCAAGATGACATTCTGCAGTTTTGTGGATGTCTCTTACCATTACTTTAGAAGGGTCAGATTTTCCTCCGGCTCCCATCGAGCTTACAATTTTTATTTTTCTTCTTTTTGCAGCGATGATGAGGCTTACTTTTGGAGTTATGCTGTCAATACAATCCAAGACATAATCAAATTTTCCGGCATCCAGAACTTCACCCATTCTTTCGGGATTTAGAAATTCATTAATTTTCACTAAATTAAGTTCAGGATTAATATCCATCAATCTGTCGGCAACCACATCAACTTTATGTTTTCCAACCGTAGAATGTAATGCAGGAAGTTGTCTGTTGATATTGGTAATGTCAACAGTATCTCCGTCAACAATTGTCATATTTCCTACACCTGCTCTTGCCAGAAACTCTGCAGCAAAAGATCCTACACCGCCTAAACCGACTACCAGAACAGCCGAATTATTTAATTTTTCAAGTCCTTCTTCTTTAATCAGAAGTTCTGTTCTTTCCAGCCAAAACTTATCCATTTTTTATCGTTTCTAAATTTTCTAAAATTTGTTCTTTAAGTTGCTCTATTGAGATTTTCTTGATTTCCGAAACTTTCTGATACAATTCTTCAATGTTAAAATCATCATTATCAGTTTCTAAAAAGAGTTTATCTAAAGGAACTGTTTTCAAAATCTCCTGCAAAGATAGATGATACAAAACAGCTTTTCCAAAACTCAGATAAAAATTATTCTTCAGAAGATCTTCTGCGACGCTCTGTTTTTTATTGAAACCATGAATGATCATTGCCTGTTGAGATTTTTTTCTGAAAGAAATGACTTCATAAAATTTCCTTACACAATGAATAATCAAGGGTTTTTCAACTTCATTTGCCAACTGAATCTGTCTTAAAAAAACTTCCTCCTGAATTTTCTGGTCAACCTCAACGAAAGAATCTAAACCACATTCACCAATTGCAAAACAATTTTTAAACATCATGCTTCTTATCCATGTAAACTGCATCTCAATATTATCCACATCAATATCTTTTGGGTGAATTCCTATTGAGTAAAGAAAGTTTGGCGGAGTTTTTTCAATATCCAAATTGTAAACACCGTAGCTTATATTTTTCTTATGATGATGAAAATCAAAAAAATCCATACTCAAAAATACAATAAATAAAAGTTCATCAAAAATTATTAAACGTTCGTTTATCAATACATTATTTCATAACTTTACTTAAACAATGCGCACGTGGGGAAAAAATTTACCGATAAACAAATCCATATTTTAGATATAGCTGAAGAACTGATTGCAAAAAAGGGTTATGAGGGAACTTCAGTGAGAGATATATGCTCAAAAGCGAATATTAATGTCGCAATGATTTCCTATTATTTTGGATCAAAAGAAAAAATGATGTCTTATCTCTATCAATACAGAGTATTGAAAACAAGAGAAAATTTTTCTGAATTTGCCGATACCATCAAAGATGGAAAACCCGAAATGCAGATGAAAGAAATGATAAAATATATTGTTTCTCAGCTTTTTAAATATAATCATTTTCATGGTTTTGTAACTCAGGAACTACGGCATACAGAGAATCTGAAAGATGAGCTTTTAGATTTTTATCAGTTATTCGTTAAAAAGCTGGATGAAGTCATAAAAAAAGGAGTTACATCAGGAGTTTTTACTTTTACTCCAAAACCGGAAGATATTTTAACGACCATTATTGGTTCTACGCTTTTTGTGATTCGCAACAAGAATTTCTACGAGCTGTACGTTCCTCATAAAGATGAAGAATCTTATGCTAAAGAAGCAGAAAAAAAGGTGAGAATGAATCTTTTAATGAATGTTTTTGCTATTTTGGGATACGCAGCAGACTAATTTTACGTTAAATAATCATAAAAAAAAATCTTTTAGCAAAAAAGTTATATTTTTGCAAATTAATAGATCGGTAAAACCGAAAACTGTTGAATTTTATATGAAGAAATATATTTTAGGTATTTTTGCCATAGCTGTAATTTCGGCGTGCACAAGTCAGCAAGATAAAGCGATGAAAAGCGCGGATAAAGCTTTTATTCTGAAAGCCGCAAATGAAAATTTTGCTAAAAAGAAATGGAAAAATGCTTTGGCTCTTTACGACAGACTTCCGAATCTTGTTGCAGGTACAGATGATGCTCCGAATGTGGTTTTCAATTCTGCGTATGCCAATTATTATGATAAAAACTACAAGCTTGCAGGTCACCAGTTTAAGAATTTTGCAGTAAGTTTTCCTCAGGATAACAGAAAAGAAGAAGCTTCTTATATGTCGGCTTTGTGTTATTATAACGGATCTATGGATTATAACTTAGATCAGTCTAGTACAGAATTGGCAATCAATGAGCTTCAGGATTTCTTAACCAATTATCCAAACTCAGACAGATCAAAAAACATCAATACTTTAATCGATGAGCTGTCTTATAAATTAGAATTTAAAGCCTACGAAAATGCGAAACAGTATTACAAAATGGCTGACTATAAATCTACAAATACAGCTTTCGAAAATGTTTTAGAAGATTTTCCTAGTACAAAACTTCGTCCAAAGATCTATGATTACATGATGAAGTCACGTTATTTGTTAGCTCAAAATTCTGTTTATGATCTTAAAGATGAGCGTATAGAAAGTGCATTAGCTTTTACAAGACAGGTTGAAAAAGAACTTCCGAATACAGAATATTCTAAGACAGCTCTTGATTTAAGAGAAAAACTTGAGAAAGAGAAAAAAGATTTTGTTGTTGTAAAAAAACAGACTGAGGAAAGAATTGCGGTACTTACTGCAAGACAAAAAAAGATAAATGATAAATTGGCTGCAGATTCTAAAACCGAAAAGCAGATCAAAGATCAGGTTGCTAATGAGAAAAAAGCAATGCAGATTCAGAGAGATAGTGCAGCGTTGCAAACACCTCCTCCTGCAGCGACTTTCAGAATCCAAAGATAATTCGTAAATTTGCCATCTTATAAATAAATAATTTTCTGAAAATGAGTGTAAAAGATACAAAAGCAGAAGTAAATACTATTACTTACGATAAAGATAAGATTGAAGCAAACGTGGGTTCAATCTACGAAGCTATTGTTATCATGGGGAAAAGAGCTGAGCAAATAAATGCAGAAATTCGTACTGAATTACACAATAAATTAGACGAGTTTGCAGTTCACAATTCTACATTGGAAGAAGTTTTCGAAAACAGAGAACAGATTGAGATCTCTAAACATTACGAAAAGCTTCCAAAACCAACTTCTATCGCTATCCAGGAATGGCTTGACGGTGAAGTGTACTTTAGAAAGACTGAAGAAAGAAACTAATCACTGAGGTGATTTTTTATAAATAAAGGTCATAAAGAAATTATTTTCTTTATGACCTTTGCTGTTGCAAGAGGTTTCTATTCTTAGAAAAAAGAAGTATTTTAGTGCTTTAAAAATAATTTACATGAATATTTCCGGGAAAAAGATTCTCATTGCCGTTTCTGGTGGAATTGCTGCTTACAAAATTCATTTTCTCATCAGAGATTTTATAAAAAAAGGAGCAGAAGTTCAGGTAATCATGTCGCAGGATGCGGAGCATTTTGTTACCAAGCTGAGTCTTTCCACATTATCTAAAAATCCTGTTTATACAGATTTTTATGGGGACAACGGAACATGGAACAGTCATGTAGAATTGGCACTTTGGGCAGATGTTATTATCATGGCGCCTTGTACAGCAAATACTTTAGCAAAAATGGCTCATGGGATTTGTGATAACTTGATGATTGCTACTTATATGTCGGCGAAATGTCCTGTTTTTATTGCGCCTGCAATGGATTTGGATATGTATCAACATCCTTCAACGAGACAAAATCTGGAGCTTGCTGAAGATTATGGTCACATTGTAATTCCTGCGGAGAACGGAGAATTGGCAAGTGGATTGATCGGACAGGGAAGAATGGCGGAACCGGAAACAATTTCAAAAACGATAGGAGATTTTTTCAGTTTAAATGAAAAGAAACCTCTTCTGAATAAAACAGTTTTAATTACAGCAGGGCCAACGTATGAAGCGATCGACCCTGTAAGATTTATCGGAAATCATTCTTCAGGGAAAATGGGTTTTTCTTTGGCGGAAGAAGCTGCAAAACGAGGTGCAAAAGTGATTTTAATTTCCGGACCGAGTTCTCTGAATTCAAAACATGAAAACATAGAGCTTCACAGAGTGACTTCTGCAAAACAAATGCTTGATAAAGTATTTGAGTTTTATGACACAATAGATATTGGGATTGCGAGTGCAGCTGTTGCTGATTATGCTCCAAAAGTTGTTGCTTCAGAAAAAATTAAAAAAAGCGAAGATACTTTTACGATTGAATTGATTAAAAATCCTGATATTCTTAAAACGATGGGCGAGAAAAAAGCAAATCAGTTTTTGGTAGGTTTTGCGCTTGAGACTCAAAATGAAGAAGAAAACGCAAAAGGAAAATTAGAAAAGAAAAATCTCGATATGATTGTTTTAAATTCTCTACGGGACGAAGGTGCAGGTTTTAAACAAGATACAAATAAGATAAAAATATTCACCAAAGAAGAAAAGATAGAATATGATCTTAAATCAAAAGAAAATGTTGCAAAAGACATACTCGATTGTATTGAAGCTCAGATTTTAAAATAAATTTTATAAATTTCCGTTCTCATTTAGATTATAATAAAATCTTTACGATTTGCATTAATTTTCAATGGATGATTAATATAATCTTTAAATATAGATAGTTACATAATGAAAAAATATATATCACTTTTATTTTTACTGCTGTTTTTTAATTTTAGTTTCTCTCAGGAGCTTCTGTCTACGGTTCAGGTAAATGCTCAGCAAATACAGGGAAGTAATCAGCAGGCTTTCAAAGCTTTGGAAAAAAGTCTTAGAGATTTTGTGAATAATACAAGTTGGACGGGAAAAAAGCTTCAGAATTTCGAAAAAATAAAATCAAACTTTGCCATTGTACTCAGTGAAAGAGATGGTAACAAATATAAAGGGAGTATTGTTATTCAGGCAGTTCGCCCGGTTTTCAGTTCGTCTTACGAATCTCCGCTGATCAACCTGCAGGATACAAAATTTGCTTTTGATTATGTAGAAAACGAAAATTTAATTTTCAATGAAAGACAGTTTTCCGGAAAAAATTTAATAGATGTCATCAGTTTTTACGTTTATTTGATTTTGGGTTATGACGCAGACAGTTTCCAGTCTTCCGGCGGAACGCAGTGGTTTACAAAAGCGCAGCAAATTGCTCAGAATTCTCAAAACCGGGGCTACGACGGATGGGGACAGATTAATGATCCCAGAAGCCGTTCTATTTTAATTGGCGAAATTTTAAATCCTAATATGGCGCAGCTTCGTCAGACGATGTACACCTATCACAGAGCGGGTTTAGACGGGATGTTCAATCAGGATCAGACGCAGTCTAAGAAAATTATTTTTGATGCTTTGATGCAGTTGAAAACGTACGAAAATTCTTTTCAGCAAAATTATTTCTTCAATACCTTTATCACTACCAAAAGTGATGAGATCTTTAATATTTTCAACTCCGGAAACAATGGCGGGATCGTATTGAATGATCTGAAACAGCTGATGATTATTTTTGCACCCAAATTTACCGATACCAAATGGAATAAGTGGAAGTAAGATCCTATATTTTTACATTCTGAATTCTAAAATTTTATATTTGCAGTAAGAAATCTGCCAATCATCATGCTTTCGAGAATATATATTAAAAACTTTGCCCTTATTGATGCATTAGATGTGTCTTTAAAAAATGGTTTACAGGTAATTACCGGAGAAACTGGCGCAGGAAAATCAATTATTTTGGGTGCGCTTCGTTTGATTTTGGGCGAAAGAGCAGATTTAAAATCAATTTCAAAAACTGAAGAAAAGAGCGTTGTAGAAACAGAATTTGATCTGAACAATCAGTTTAAAAAATTCTTTATTGAAAACGATCTCGATTACGAACATCAAACGATTATAAGAAGAGAAATTCTGCCTTCAGGAAAATCCAGAGCGTTCATCAATGATGTTCCGGTAACTTTGGATGTGTTGAAAGAACTTACGTCTCAGTTGATTGATATTCATTCTCAGTTTGAAACATCTAATCTTTTTACACCAGATTATCAGTTTAAAATTATCGACGGATTTTCTGAGAACAAAAAAATTATTGAAGATTATCAGCAGGATTTTTCAGAATTTCAAAGTCTGAAAACGCAACTGAAAAAATTGCGTACTCAGCTTTCAGAAAACACTAAAGAAAGCGATTACAAACAGTTTTTACTGAACGAACTTGAAGATCTGAAACTGGATGATGTAGATTATGATGATCTTCAAAATCAGCTTTCTCTTCAGGAAAATGCTGGAATGATTTCTGAAAATATTGCGCAGATTCTCTCAAGATTTCATCAGGAAGAAATCGGAATTCTTTCTTTCTTTAATGAAGCTAAAAATAAGCTGTCTAAAATTGCCGAAGTTTCTCATTCTTTTTCTGAACTGGATGAAAGACTGGAAGGCGCTTTTGTTGAAATGAAAGATATTCTTTCAGAATTGGAAGATGAAGCAGAAAAAATAGAAATCAATCCGGAAAATTTAGCCATACTTTCCGAACTCAATAATAAAATCAACACCTTATTTCTAAAGCATAATGCTTTTGATATTCATGAATTAAAGGCAATAAGAGATCAGTTATCGAGCGAACAAAAAGGAACTGCAGACATAGAATTTTCCATTGCGGAGATAGAAAACAACATTGCCCAAAAAGAAAAATCGCTTCAGACTTTAACCGAAAAACTATCTAAGAATAGAAAGAAAAACGTTCCTGTTTTCATTAAAAAAGCAGAAAATCTACTGAAGAAATTAGGTCTTGAAAAAGCAAAAGTAGATATAGAACTGACCGATGTTCCGGAGTTTAACCAATTTGGTAAAGAAAATATTCAGCTTTTATTTCAGGCAAATTCTGGTTTTCCTTTAAAGCCTATTCAGAATGCCATTTCTGGTGGTGAAAGATCGCGTGTGATGTTGGCGGTAAAGAAAATAATTGCCGAAAGCGATATGCTTCCTACTCTTATTTTAGACGAAATTGACACTGGAGTTTCCGGGAAAGTAGCCGAAGAAATCGGGAATCTGATGCGTGAAATGTCTCAGGATATGCAGTTGATCGTTATTTCTCACTTAGCGCAGGTTGCAGCAAAAGGAAATGATAATTATAAAGTCGTAAAAGAAGATATCAACGGAAAAACGCAATCTACAATTATCACTTTAAGTGAAGAAGAAAAACTCAACGAAATTGCACAGTTACTTTCCGGAAGTAAAATTACGGATGCTGCGATGGCGCAAGCGAAAGAATTGATTGGATAAAAGATTTCTACATACACTTTGTCATTTCGTAGAAATCCAGACGAGACAGGGATTGCTTAGATTCGTCCGGATGATAAACATTACGCATATTTTATTCATCATAAATTAGATGATCAATTTTTCGCTTTACTTTTAAAAGATAAATTATATTCAAATCCAATTATAACTTAATAAAACTGTAACAAAAACATCATTATATTGACTAATGTAAAAAAGTAAACGATGTTTTTAAAGTTTTTAAGATTAGAAATCAAAAGTTTTTTTCGGGGTAGTTCTGTCGGAATTAATTTGGCAATGAAGATCTTCCGGTTTATTGGAATTCTTTCTTTTATTGGGTATTGTATAGGAGCAGCTTTTCTTGCTTTTTTCTATGTGAAAGGAGAAATGGAGCAGGATCCGATGAAAATAGTATCCAGATTCATGATTATTTTGTGGGTTGCAGATTTGATTCTGAAATATCTGATGCAGCAAATGTCTACGCAGAATATCAAACCTTTTCTTACACTGAACATTTCTAAGAAAACGTTGGTCAATTACATGCTGATCAAAACTTTTCTCTCACCGTTTAGCTGGATGAATTCTTTTTTCCTGATCACATTTGCGGTTATTTGCATGTTTAACGGTTTTGGGATTCTGGGAAGTTTAAGCTGGCTGATTGCACTTTCATTGTTATTTTATCTTAATAATTTCATCAATATTCTTTTTAATAATAAAGAAAATATTGCCATTGCAGTAGGAATTGTATTTGCAGCAATCGGAGGTTTGGCTTATTACAATATTGTTCCGGTTTTAAATTATTCCGAGAGATTTTTTTACTCATTTTATGACAAGCCGTATTTTACTCTTTTTGCTATTGCTTTGTTTGTAGCTTTATGGAAGATCTGTTATAATCATGTAAAACAAGAATTTTATCTTGATCAAGGTCTGGAAGATAAAAAGACAATAGGTAAAACAGAAAATATCGCTTTCCTTAATAAATATGGAGCCATTGGAAGTTTCATCAACAATGATATCAAAATGATGAGACGGAATAAAGTTACTAAGGGAATCATTATCGGAAGTTTCATGTTTATATTTTACGGATTGCTGATGTTTTCTTCGGATGTTTACAAAACTCCTTACATGATGATGTTTATGGGATTATTTGTAACGGGTGGTTTTCAATTTTTATTTGGACAGAGAGTTCCATCTTTCGACAGCTCATATTATCCTTTGATGATGACTTTGAATGTTCCGTACAAAGAATATCTGAAAGCAAAATGGTGGCTCATGAATATTGTGACGGCAGTTTCTATCGTAGTTGCTTTATTTTATGCAATCATCAGTTGGGAAATATATTTTACTTTTTTCGCTGCAGGTTTGTATAATATCGGGGTTAATTCTCAGTTCACTTTATGGTCTGGAGCGTTCAACAAAACGCAGATCGATCTCAATTCCAAAGAAAAAGTAATGGGACAGAAAAACAGTTTTAATATTAAAAGTCTTTTACTTTTAATACCTAAAATGCTTTTGCCGATGGCAGTTTTTGGTATTTCTAAATATTTCTTCGGCATGACAGAAGCTGTAATAAGTATTGCTGTTTTAGGACTGATAGGATTTTTATTCAGAGAAAAAATATTTGATACGATTGTAAAACAGTACAAGAGCGAAAAATACAGCACATTAGAAGCATTTAAATCTAAAAATTAATACAATGATTACTATAAATAATTTATCTAAAACATACGGAAACGCAACAGTTCTCAATATCGAAAATCTGGAAATTCCAAAAGGTGAAACTTTCGGTTTGGTAGGAAATAATGGTGCAGGGAAAACAACACTTTTCAGTTTGATGCTTGATTTAATACAACCTACGACGGGTTTCGTAAGTATCGACGGAATTAAAGTCAATGAATCTGAAGCATGGAAATCTAAAGTTGCTGCTTTTGTTGATGATACCTTTCTGATAGGATATTTAACACCCGAAGAATATTTTTACTTCATTGGTGAATTGAGAGGACAGAATAAAGCTTTCGTAGATGAGTTTCTGAAACAGTTTCACGATCTTTTCAATGGTGAAATCATTAATTCCGGAAAATATGTAAGAGATTTATCAAAAGGAAATCAGAAGAAAGTCGGAATTGTAGGTGCGATCATCGGAAATCCGGAGATCATCATTTTAGATGAGCCTTTTGCCAATCTCGATCCTTCTACACAGATTAAACTGAAGAATTTAATTAAAGTATTATCCCAGCAAAGTGGTGTTACATTTTTGATCTCAAGTCACGATTTAGCACATACAACCGAAGTTTGTAACCGAATTGTTGTGGTGAATAAAGGTCTTCAGGTAAAAGATATTCAGACCAATCCTGAAACATTGAGAGATCTGGAGCAGTATTTTGCCGATCAGGTGAATATTGTAAGCGTGTAATTTTAAGTTTGTAACAATCAATCCAAACCTAACAGGTTTTTAAAATTTGTTAGGTTTTATTTTTTTAGCTAAAAATAGTATTCATTTTCAGGTAGTTATCAATTTTATTTTAATAAATTATTTTTTAGTGTAACCTTTTCAACTTTTCATTGTCTTTATAGTAGAAACAGAATAACCATGAAGCTTTTGTTTAATAATAAAAAAGAAGATTTGCTGAGCCGTTTGAAAAAACAGGATCCGGCTGCGCAGAAAATCTTTTATGATCAGAGTGTGAAAAAATTCCTGAGTGTGGCAAAAAGCTATGTCAGTGATATTTATCAGGCGGAAGATTGCTTGATCAAAGCATTTTGCAAGATTTTTAAACATATTGAAAGCTTTCGTGGAGAAGGAAATTTTGAAGGTTGGGCGAGAAAAATTGTGGTGAATGAGTGCCTCAATTTTATTAAAAGTCATAAAACGGTTTTTTATCTCGATGACGTTCATGCTTCTGTTCTCGAAGAAATTTATGAAGAGCAAATAGTTTTTGATTTTAATGCGCAGGAACTTTTAGATCAACTTCCGGATGCTTACAGAATGGTTTTTAACCTCTATGTAATTGAAGAATATTCGCACCAGGAAATTGCAGATACTTTGAATATTTCTACAGCAGTGAGCAAAACACAACTCTTCAGAGCGAAAGAAAAACTGAGAAAGATCTACTTTCAACAACAAAAAAAACTAAAAAATGAGCACGTCTAAAAATAATTTGGAATATCAGATCAAAAAGCAGATCGACGAAAGAGAGATTGCTCCTTCAAGAGATCTTTGGTCTGAAATTGAAACTCAGACTCAGAATGTCAACAATTCTCAGACAAAAAAAGTCAATTGGTTTTTGGTAGCGGCTTGTTTGGTTTTGACATTAAGTTTAGGGACTGTTTTATTTTTTGATCAGGATTCCAAACCGAATGTACAGGTTGCAGAAACTAATAACACAGAAGTTCTGAAAGAAAATCCTGTAAAGACAGAAAAGATAAATTCTCCTGAAATCATTCAGCAAAATCAGGAAAAATATGTTGAACTGAAAAGTAATTCTCCTCAAATAAAATCTGAAGCGGGAACTTCTGAAATGATTACAGAGAAAAAAGATCTTCCAATGATCAAGGAAAACTCAAAGGAAATTGCAGTTCAAATGAGTCAGATTCCGGCAGAAAAAATTTTAGCAAAAACAGATTCTGCAAAAGTACAGCAGGTGAAAAAGAAAAGATATGTAGATCCTTCAACTTTACTTTTCTCCGTAGAACACAAAGATGTGATCGAAAAAACAAAAGGTGGAAGCAACGTAGCAACCATTGATCTGAATACCAAATAAATTCAATTTAAACTAAAAAAAATAATACTATGATTAAGAAATTTATCATCGCAGGAATGTTGTGCCTTGTTGCAACTACTGTAAATGCACAAAAAGGATTAAAACTAAACCTTCAGTCTAAAGAAGATACAGAAGTAAGCCCAATTGTAAAAGAGAAAGTAGATGAATATGCAAAGAAGATTGACGCCATTATTCAGGAAGAAAAAAAGCTGATGGAAGCTGAACTTCTCATTCTTCAGTCAAAAAATCTGGAGAAGACAGAATTTGACAAACAGAAAGCAGAAGTTGCCAACCGTTATTCTGAAAAGATTGATGAGAGAATTGAGGCTTTAGGTTTTGATCTTGATACGGTAATCCAGAAGCAGGTAAAATATTCTCTTCTGAATTCTGATGTGACCTCAAATGAAGAATTGAAAGCGAAGTTGCTGAAGAAATTCCGTGCTACAAAGGATTTTTCAGGGTATTTCACTTATGGAATCATGACCTTGACGAATAATCTTCCCGATAACGATCTTGACAAAAACATAGGATATGCCAATAATCTTGAATTTGGTTTAAAATTTAATTATCAGTTTAACAGAACAAGTCCGTGGGGTTTGATTTCCGGAATCGGATTTTCTTGGAGAACACTTCGTCCTGATAACAATATGATCTTTGCCAAAGATGCGAATGCAGATGTTTTCCTTGCAAATTATCAGGGAAGTGTTGATAAGGCTAAACTGAGAACAGGCTACATTATGATTCCTCTGGGACTACAGTATAATTTTTCTAAGCTGAAAAATGCAGGAATGGACATTCAGTACAGACCTTATTCAGATGGATTTAGAATTGCCGCAAATGTTTACGGCGGAGTCAAAATGTCGACCAATAATATTGTGAGAGGCGATGGTCAGGATTTCAGAGATAGGGGTAATTATCAGGTAAATCCTTTTGTTTACGGTGCGCAGTTTACGGTTTCTTATGATAATATCAGTCTTTTCGTTAAAAAAGATTTCAGCAATTTCTTTAAAGACTCTTATTTCCAAAACGATAAAGCACTTGTTTTCGGAATCGGAATTGGATTATAACTTTCATAGAATTTCATATTAACAAAAAACCTCCGTGGAAATAATTCTACGGAGATTTTATCAATTATCTAAGTTCTAAAAATTCTATTTTAAGCTTTCCACCATGTCTTCAGGTTTTACCCATTCGTCGAACTGTTCAGAAGTGACAAATCCAAGATTGATCGCTTCTTCCTTTAAAGTTGTTCCGTTTTTATGGGCTGTTTTAGCAATTTTTGCTGCATTTTCATAACCGATGTGCGTGTTCAAAGCAGTTACCAACATCAAAGATTTGTCTACCAATTCTTTAATTCTCTCGTGATTCGGTTCAATACCAACTGCACAATGATCATTAAATGAAATACATGCATCCGCAATCAATTGAGCAGATTGTAAAAAATTGTAAGCCATCACAGGTTTGAAAACATTCAGCTCATAATTTCCCTGAGTTCCTGCAAAAGAAATCGTGGTGTCATTTCCTAAAACCTGAGCGCAAACCATTGTCATCGCTTCATTTTGTGTAGGATTTACTTTTCCTGGCATGATTGATGAACCTGGCTCATTTTCCGGAATATGAATTTCCCCAATCCCAGAACGAGGTCCTGAAGCCATTAATCTGATGTCCTGAGCAATTTTATATAAAGAAACTGCCAGTTGTTTTAAAGCTCCGTGAGATTCAACAATAGCATCGTGAGCAGCCAAAGCTTCAAACTTATTTTCTGCGGTTACAAAAGGGAGGTTGGTAAATTTCGAAATATATTCTGCTACTTTTACGTCATAACCTTGAGGTGTATTTAAGCCGGTTCCAACCGCAGTTCCGCCTAAAGCCAGTTCAGAAAGATGAGGTAAAGTATTTTTCAGTGCTTTTAAACCGTAATTTAACTGAGCGACATACCCTGAAAATTCTTGTCCTAAAGTTAAAGGTGTTGCATCCATCAAATGCGTTCTCCCGATTTTTACAATCTCTTTAAACGCTTCTGATTTTTCTTTTAAAGTATCTCTTAGTTTTTCGACAGCCGGAATGGTAGTTTCCACTACTTTTTTATAAGCTGCGATGTGCATTGCTGTAGGATAAGTGTCATTGGAAGATTGCGATTTATTCACATCATCATTGGGATGAATTTTAGATTGATCACCCAAATTTCCACCGTTGTTGACGTGTGCTTTATTGGAGATTACCTCATTTACATTCATGTTGGACTGCGTTCCGGAACCGGTTTGCCAGATCACCAAAGGAAACTGATCGTTGAGTTTTCCTTCCAGAATTTCATCGCAGACTTTTGCGATCATATCTCTCTTTTCTGCAGGAAGAACTCCTAAATCTGTATTGGTAAATGCCGCCGCTTTTTTAAGATAAGCAAAAGCTTCGATGATTTCATGAGGCATAGAACCTTCCGGACCGATTTTAAAATTATTTCTTGAACGCTCTGTCTGTGCTCCCCAAAACTTGTCAGCAGGAACCTGCACTTCGCCCATGGTGTCTTTTTCTATTCTGTAATTCATTGTGATTGAAATATTTATTTCTGTTTAGTTTTAATTTTCACCAAAACTTTTACCACAAAAATTATCCACTCAGTTTGTCATTCCGTAGGAATCTCTACAAGAGTTTAACGTGTATCGTCTAGATTTCTACGGAATGACAAAGTAGATGTAAAAAATTGCGATTTTTTTGGTTAAAATATGTTTCTATAAAATTACTCATTAATCAAAACTCTCGCAATTTATAATCATTATAAATATCAATTTGAATTAATGATTTTTAATTATGCTTTTTTGAGTAAGCTGTATTTTTGCACCGAAAATAAAAGCAACATGGAATTTAAATATCAGGATCCGTATCCGATTCTAAAAGATGACACGGTTTATAAAAAGTTGACTTCAGATTATGTGAAAGTTGAAAAGCTAGGAGAAAGAGAAATTTTGACCATCGATCCAAAAGGTCTTGAGCTTTTGGCAGAAGAAGCAATGGCAGATGTTTCTTTTATGCTTCGTTCGTCTCATTTAGAAAGTTTGAGAAGAATTATTGATGATCCAGAAGCTACAGATAACGATAGATTTGTTGCGTATAACTTACTACAAAATGCTGCGGTAGCTGTAGAAGGAGCTTTACCTTCTTGTCAGGACACGGGAACGGCAATCGTGATGGGGAAAAAGGGTGAAAATGTTTATACAGGAGTTGATGACGGAGAATATTTAAGCAAAGGAATTTATAATACTTACCAAAAAAGAAATTTAAGATATTCTCAGGTGGTTCCTCTAACGATGTTTGATGAGAAAAACTCAGGTTCCAATCTTCCGGCGCAGATTGATATTTACGCTAAAAAAGGAGATTATTATGAGTTTTTATTTTTAACGAAAGGTGGAGGTTCCGCCAATAAAACTTTCTTGTATCAAAAAACAAAGTCTTTACTGAACGAAAAGTCTCTGGAAGAATTTATCAAAGAAAAAATTTCAGATTTGGGAACGGCTGCTTGTCCGCCTTATCATTTGGCTTTGGTAATTGGTGGAACTTCCGCGGAAGCCAATTTAGCAGCTGTTAAAAAAGCATCATCAAAATATTACGACAATCTTCCGACAGAAGGAAATGAAGCAGGACAGGCGTTCAGAGACTTGGAGTGGGAAGCAAAAGTTCAGAAAATATGTCAGGAAAGTGCTATCGGAGCACAGTTTGGCGGAAAATATTTAACACACGATGTGAGAGTAATCAGATTGCCGCGTCACGCCGCTTCCTGTCCTATTGGAATGGGTGTTTCCTGTTCAGCAGACCGAAATATCAAAGGAAAAATTACGAAAGACGGAATTTTCTTAGAGCAATTGGAGCAGGATCCGAAGAGATTTTTACCGGCAACACCGCCACATCTGGAAGAAGCTGTTGAGATTGATTTGAATAAGCCAATGCCCGAAATTTTAGCGGAACTTTCAAAATATCCGATCAAAACGAGACTGAAGCTGAACGGTACTTTAATTGTAGCCAGAGATATTGCCCATGCAAAAATCAAAGAATTACTGGATGCAGGACAGCCAATGCCTGAATACTTCAAAAATCACCCGATTTATTACGCGGGACCTGCAAAAACTCCGGAAGGAATGGCTTCAGGAAGCTTCGGACCGACTACTGCGGGAAGAATGGATGTTTATGTAGATGAATTCCAGAGCCACGGCGGAAGTATGGTGATGTTGGCAAAAGGTAACAGAACCGCAGATGTTACCAATGCATGTCATAAATACGGTGGTTTCTACATCGGTTCAATTGGTGGACCTGCTGCTATTTTAGCAAAAGAGAATATTTTGTCTGTTGAAGTTGTTGATTTCCCTGAATTAGGAATGGAAGCAGTAAGAAAGATTGAGGTAAAAGATTTCCCTGCATTCATCATTACCGATGATAAAGGAAATGATTTCTTTTCCAATCTAGCGCATTAATTATATAATTTTGGATGTTTTATCAGAAAACAGAAGAATGATTGAAAGTCTAAAATCTGAAATCTTATATCTAACATCTCATTAATTAGTTTAAAATCAAAATAAATAATAAAAATAGGACGGATATCTTTTGTATAAAAAAATAAAAAGTCCTACTTTTGCCTAAAATCTATAAGAAAGATGATGTTATCAGCATTTTGGCCGTTTTATCAGTTCCTTTGGACTATCTATTTTATTACAATGTTCTTGGTAGGATTCTGGTGTATTTTTATGTTTTTCGGTTTTGTTATCCCATTGTGGTTAACAGAAGGTTTGAAGGAGTACTTTGGTAAAGTAAAACCTTTCGATCCTGAAGATGTAAGAAGTAAAATGGTCTATGAGCAGGAAGGTGTTGAAGTAATTTTCAATCAGCCAAAAGGTCACGGTCCTTTCATACATGATAACCACGGAAGTCACGGACATCATTAATTGAATGTCATCGCTTTTTCACCTTAATTCTGAAAAAGTGATATCATAGCAAAACAACATATATTAAAACCACTGATTTATCGGTGGTTTTTCTGTTTTAAGCATGTTGATGTGTTTCTAAATTTCTTTTAAATCTGGTTGTGTTTGATATCTCATAATTCCAAGATATGCACAGAATTGTATTTATTGAATAATATTTTCAAGAAGAAATTAATAAAATTCCAATTTTTGTTTTATTTTTAAAAAAAAATAGTAATATGAAGAAAATATATTTGTTATTTTTATTGTTTATCACTGCCTTCATTTTTGGGCAAATAAGCTATACCATTTCGCCAAATCCTTTTAATGAAACCGATCAGATTACCTTGTCTGTTCCGGGTAATCAGATTAATGAATCTGCTTGGGGAGTCACTAACAATGCAATTTATATCTGGTCTTGGTCATTAGATCAGAATTATGCGAACAGTCAGGATTGTCCTACCAACGGAAGCTGGACAAATTCAAATGAATTAAATAAACTGGTTTATAATGCCGGAACTGATACTTATTCTTTAACTTTTACTCCAACAACATTTTATGCGCGCACGGGAATAGGAAGATTTGGATTTTTATTGAAAACAAAAACAGGAAATCATCAAACTTCACCTGATATTTTTGTGAATGTAGGAACGTTGAATTTAAATTTAACCAATCCTGTTGCAAACAGTTTAACTTCAGTTCCTACAGGGAATTCGATAAATATAACAGCAACAACCAATATCAATGCAACCTTTCAGTTAAAAGCAAATGGAATCGTTGTTAATTCAACATCAACACCATCAAATTCTTACAGTTACAATTATACAGTTGCTGCAGATGCAAATATGGAGTTAATCGCAACAGCAAATTCGACTGTAAAAAGTTCTACTTTCATCCTGCAAGTTCCTAGAAATGTAGTTTCTCAGGCAATACCAAGCTGGATAAAACAAGGAATTAATTATCATCCTACCGACAATACAAAAGTTGGTTTAGCATTATATGCGCCATTTAAAAATTTCGTTCATGTAATCGGAAGTTTCAATAACTGGACGGTGAATGATACTTATTTAATGAAAAGAGATACAACAAATCCAGATTTATATTGGATTGAATTAAGCGGAATTACTCCTCAACAACTCTATACTTTTCAATACAGAACCAATGATTTAAGAAAAGTTGCAGATCCTTTTTCGCCTCAGATTTTATCATCCTACGATGATCAGTATATTTCTGCAACTACCTATCCGAATTTACCCGCATTTCCTGCGGGACAAGGCTTTGAGGTATCTACTTTCAAGACAGGACAAACTCCTTATAACTGGCAGGTTACTAACTTTGTAAGACCTAATAAACAAGATTTAATAATTTATGAATTACTCTTGAGAGATTTTACGCAGGAAAAAACCTGGCAGTCTCTAATTAATAAGATTAATTACCTTAAAGATTTAAAAATCAATGCGATTGAGCTAATGCCAATCATGGAATTTGAGGGAAATCTTTCTTGGGGGTACAACACATCTTTCCATTATGCTTTAGATAAAGCGTACGGAACTCCTGAAAAATTCAAAGAATTTGTCGATCTCTGCCACCAAAACGGAATTGCGATTATTTTAGATGTTGCCTTTAATCACGCAACAGGAAGATCGCCTCTAGTTAGACTTTGGAATGTTGATCCGGATGGTGACGGTTATGGTGATGTAGCGGCAAACAATCCATATTTTAATACTGTTCCAAAGCACTCTTATAATGTTTTTAATGATTTTAACCATACAAGTTTAGCGACAAAATATTATGTTGAAAGAACTTTACAACAATGGTTAACTGAGTATAAAATTGACGGTTTCCGTTGGGATTTAACCAAAGGATTCACTCAAAACTGCTCTGCAAACGACGAATCTTGTACGAATGCTTACCAGCAGGACAGAGTAGATATTCTGAAAGCGTATGCTGATAAACAATGGGCTATCGATCCTAATTCTTATATGATTTTTGAACATTTAGGAACGGATGCAGAAGAGCAGCAATGGGCAAATTACAGAATTGCAGAAGGAAAAGGTATAATGATGTGGAATAACCAAACAGGATCTTACAACCAAAATACGATGGGTTATAGCCAAAACAGCAATTTTGACAGAATGGATCATGAACTTCACGGCTTCACGAATATGCACGGAGTTGGCTATGGTGAGAGCCACGATGAAGAAAGATTAATGTTTAAAAATCTTGCGTATGGTGCTGTAAACGGAACATACAATGTAGCCAACCTGAATACAGCTTTAGAAAGAATGAAAACTTTCGGAGCAACATTCTTCACAATTCCTGGTCCGAAAATGATTTGGCAGTTTGGAGAATTAGGCTATGAATTCAGCATCAACAGATGTCCAGATGGAAGTATTAATAACAATTGTCGTACAGACGAAAAACCAGTTGCTTTCACTTTGGGTTATGATACAAATACCAACAGAAAAGCGGTTTATAATACTTGGGCACAGATTATTAATATCAGAAATGCGCATCCTGTTTTTAAATCTAAAACATACACAGTAGAATCAAATAATCTGACGAATGATCCAAATGGTTTAATTACAAGAATTTATATTAATGATCCTTTACTGACAGCAGGAGTGAAAAATGTTGTGGTATTGGCAAATTATGATACTTCGGCCAAAAATGTTGTTCCTTATTTTCCTTTTACTGGTCAATGGCAAAATCTGATGAATAATACAGCATTTAACGTAACTTCAACGACTGCTCCTATTACACTTCAGCCGGGAGAATTTAGAATATTTGGAAATCCATTCACAACTTTATCTACCAATGAGGAAAATTTAGATAAAAGATTATCTCTTCAGATTGCAGATAATCCTGTGAAAAACGGTTTGGCTAAATTAATTTATCACAAAGCCAAAAACGGAGAGATCGCAATCTACGATATGAGCGGAAAAAAAATGGATTCATTTAAATTAAGAAATGAAGACGGAACCTATGAGTTAAGAACAAATTATCCTACAGGAACATATCTCGTTCATCTGAAAACTGATAACGGAATCGCGATTCAGAAAATGATTGTTCAGTAAAAATTAAAACAACATAAAGCTCATGAAAATGAGCTTTTTTTATTAATCATCAAATCCGTATCTTTGCATACTAAATTTTTAATATGTCTAAGTCATTAATTCCAAAATTAGAAGCTATAAAACAAAGATATAATGAGGTTGCAGATCTTATTATACAGCCAGACGTAATTTCGGATCAGAAAAAATATTCTTCACTCAATAAAGAATACAGCGATTTAGGAAAAATTGTACACGTTTACAATCAATATAAAAGTGCTTTAGATAATATTGCAGAATCTGATGAAATCATTGCAGATGGTTCAGACAGAGATTTGGTTGATATGGCCAAAGAAGAAAAATTAGAAGCTCAGGCGAAACTTCCGGGGTTGGAAGAAGAGCTGAAAGTTCTTTTGATTCCTAAAGATCCTGCCGATGACAAAAACGTTATTGTAGAACTTCGTGCCGGAACAGGAGGTGATGAAGCTGCAATATTTGTGGAAGATGTTTACAGAGCGTATTCTATGTTCTTCAAAACAAAAGGATGGAAGCATGAAATAACCGATTCAAACGAAGCTGCGAAAGGTTATAAAGAATTGATCTTAAAAGTGGAAGGAGAAGGTGTTTACGGAATCATGAAATTTGAATCTGGAGTTCACCGTGTACAGCGAGTTCCCGAAACCGAATCTCAGGGAAGAGTTCACACTTCTGCAATTACTGTTGCTGTTTTACCGGAAGCTGAAGAGATTGATTTTGAATTAAATCCTGCCGATATCGAAATGCAGACGTCTCGCTCTGGTGGAGCGGGTGGACAAAACGTAAACAAGGTAGAAACAAAAGTACAGTTGACACACAAACCTTCCGGAATGGTAGTTGTCTGTCAGCAGGCTCGTTCTCAGTTGGCAAACCGTGAATTGGCAATGGAAATGCTTCGTACCAAATTATACGATATTGAAGTTCAAAAATCTGTGGGAGATATTGCTGCACAACGTAAATCGATGGTTTCTACCGGTGACCGTTCTGCGAAAATTAAAACCTACAATTATCCACAAGGAAGAGTTACCGATCATAGAATCAACAAATCGATGTACAATCTTGATGCATATATGAATGGAGATATTTCTGAAATGATCGATGCTGTTATCATGGCAGAAAACGCCGAAAAAATGAAAGGAGAAGAGGAAAATTATTAATTTTTTTCTTTTCAAAATATGAAAGCTTCTGAGAAATCGGAAGCTTTTTTAATGAACTTACTCAAAGTACATATTGGAAAAATTTTAGTTAGATAAAGTAAAGTAATTACCAAATTTTGGTAACTTTGAATTGTAATTTAATATTTAATTCAATGGGACGCAATACATCAGTCTCTTTAGGAGATTATTTTGAGGATTTTGTAGACAACAAAGTTTCGCAGGGAAGGTATAAAAATGCTAGTGAAGTTATTCGGGCAGGATTAAGATTATTAGAAGAGGAGGAAAGTAAAATACAAATCCTTAAAGATGCCATTAATGAAGGTTTAAATAGCGGAATTTCAACCACTTTTGATCCTAAACAACATTTGGGATTTCTGAAAGAATCTATGAAAAATAATGGCTGAATATCACTTAACAAATAAGGCAATTTTAGATTTGGATGATATCTATAAATATACATATAGAAATTGGTCTGAAAATCAGGCAGACAAGTATTATTTCGAAATGATTGGTTATTTTGAATTACTGTCGGAAAATCCAAAAATTGGAAAGTGCTATGAAGACATCAATGTAGATATTTTAGGTTTTGTAGTCAATCGACATATTATTTTCTATCGAATAATAAGTTCTGCTGAAATTCAAATTGTAAGAATTTTGGGCGTTGAAATGAATTTGAAAAGTAGAATTGGTGAATAAAATGTCATTATTTTTGATAAAATATTACAGTCTATAAAATAATTTGTGATTTTAAGTCTATCTAAATGGGAGATTTCTTTATTCCCCCAACTTTCCGTATTTTTGAGAAAATCCATCACAATGAATTTCAAACCAATCTTATTAACAGCTGGAGTATTGTTTTCAGCTACTTTTTATGCTCAAAAAATGAATTATCCTAAAGCGGTAAAAGGAAATCAAACAGATACTTATTTCGGAACTGCTGTTGCAGATCCGTACAGAGATTTAGAAAACGACTATGAAGCTACCAAAAAATGGGTAGACGAAGAAGTTGCATACAGTCAGAATTATCTTTCAAAAATTCCATTCAGAGATCAGATAAAAAAGCAGTTGACAAACATCTGGAATTATGAAAAAATAGGCGCACCTTTCAAAGAAGGAAATTATACATATTATTATAAAAATAACGGACTTCAGGCGCAATCTGTTTTATACAGAACTGATAATAAAACAAAAACTACAGAAGTATTCTTAGATCCGAATAAATTTTCAGACAAAGGAACTACCTCACTGTCTAGTTTATCATTCAACAAAAAAGGGAATTTAGCAGCATACGCAATTTCCGAAGGCGGAAGCGACTGGAACAAAATCATCATCATCGATGCCATTACCAAAAAACAAATCGACGAAACAATTGTTGATGTTAAATTCAGCGGTATTTCTTGGTTGGGTGATGAAGGTTTTTACTATTCAAGCTACGACAAACCAAAAGAAGGGACGGTTCTGTCAGGAATGACGGATAAGCATAAAGTATATTATCATAAATTAGGAACAAAACAATCTGCAGATCAATTAATTTTCGGAGGTGAAAAAACACCAAGAAGATATTTGGGAGCAGGAGTTTCTGAAGATCAGAGATATTTAATCATTTCCGCAGCCAATGCAACCAACGGAAATGAGATTTATATTAAAGATTTAAAAAACGGTGGAGATTTCATTCAGATCAACAAAGGTTTCGACATCAATGCGAATATTGTAGATACGAAAGGGGATGATCTTTATATTTTTACAGACAAAGACGCTCCGAATATGCGTTTGGTAAAAACAAGCATCAAAAATCCTTCTCCCGAAAACTGGAAAGATGTTATTCCTGAAACAGAAAATGTGTTGGGAATTTCTTCCGGTGGTGGTTATTTCTTCGCTACATATATGGTAGATGCAATCGATCAGGTAAAACAGTTTGACAGATCAGGAAAATTGATCAGAGAGATTACACTTCCCGGAAAAGGAAATGTTGGTGGATTTGGTGGTAAAGAAGATGAGAAAGAAATGTATTACTCATTCAGTAATTATATTACACCAGGAACCACCTACAAATTCAATGCAGATTCAGGAAAATCGGAAGTTTATCAAAAGCCGAAAGTAAAATTCAATCCTGAAGATTATGTTTCTGAACAGGTTTTTTACACTTCAAAAGACGGTACAAAAGTGCCGATGATGATAAATTATAAGAAGGGAACAAAACTTAACGGCAAAAACCCAACGATTCTTTATTCTTACGGAGGTTTCAATATCAGTTTGCAGCCATCTTTCTCAGTAGTGAATGCAATTTGGATGGAAAACGGAGGGATTTATGCCGTACCGAACATTCGTGGTGGTGGAGAATACGGTAAAAAATGGCATGATGCAGGTACGAAAATGCAAAAGAAAAACGTATTCGATGATTTTATCGCAGCAGGAGAATATTTGCAGAGTAAAGGGTATACTTCTAAAGAATATATGGCGCTTTCAGGAAGATCAAATGGTGGACTTTTAGTAGGTGCAACTATGACAATGCGTCCGGATTTAGCTAAAGTTGCTTTTCCCGGAGTTGGAGTTTTAGATATGTTGAGATACAACAAATTTACAGCAGGAGCGGGTTGGTCTTACGATTACGGAACAGCTGAAGACAACAAAGAAATGTTTGATTATCTTAAATCTTATTCTCCGGTTCACAACGTAAAAGCAGGAACTTGTTATCCTTCAACGATGATTATTACAAGTGATCACGACGATAGAGTAGTTCCTGCACACTCATTCAAATTCGGTGCAGAATTGCAGGAAAAACAGAAATGTGCAAACCCAGTTTTATTGCGAATTGAAAAAAACGCAGGTCACGGAGCAGGAAGGGCTACTGATCAGGTAATTACCGAGAATGCAGATTTGATTTCTTTTGCTTTATTTGAAATGGGAATTAAAAAACTCAATAAATAATTACAATATAAATTCATTAACAACTGAATTTCACAGCATAATTATAATTAAATGAGTGTCATATTTGGCACTCATTTTTGTTTTTTGATATTTGTTTAGTACAACACTTTTAGACGTAATAAAAAACATTTTAGTTCTGAAAATCAATGCGGAACATTCTTCTGAAAATGCTTACTTTTAAACCTTTAAATCTTAGCTCATGAGAAGGGAAATCAACAATAAAACTCCTCAATTTACGATAACTGAAAAACAGCTTGAAATCTATCCTTTTGAAAAAGATGGTTTAGATTTAAAGTCTTCTTACACAAAAGAAGATGTTAAAAACGAGTCTCTTACACAGACTTCTCCAGGAATTGCACCTTATTTAAGAGGTCCGTATTCTACGATGTACGTTCAAAAACCATGGACGGTTCGTCAGTATGCAGGTTTTTCTACCGCAGAAGAATCTAATGCTTTTTACAGGAGAAATTTAGCAGCCGGACAAAAAGGACTTTCCGTAGCATTTGATTTAGCTACACACAGAGGTTATGATTCTGATCACGCAAGAGTTGTTGGTGATGTAGGTAAAGCAGGAGTTGCGATAGATTCTGTTGAGGATATGAAGATTTTATTTAATGAAATTCCATTAGATCAGATTTCGGTTTCCATGACGATGAACGGGGCGGTTTTACCGATTTTATCTTTCTACATTGTCGCTGCGGAAGAACAGGGCGTTTCTCAGGATTTGCTTTCGGGAACCATTCAGAATGATATTTTGAAGGAATTTATGGTGAGAAATACTTACATTTATCCACCGACACCATCAATGAAAATCATTGCAGATATTTTTGAATATACTTCCAAAAATATTCCTAAATTCAATTCAATTTCTATTTCCGGGTATCACATGCAGGAAGCAGGTGCAACTCCGGTTCTGGAAATGGCTTATACTCTTGCAGATGGTTTAGAATACGTAAGAACAGGAATAAAAGCAGGAATGAATGTGGATGATTTCGCACCAAGATTATCATTTTTCTGGGCAATAGGAATGAATCACTTCATGGAAATTGCAAAAATGAGAGCGGCAAGATATATTTGGGCTGAATTATTAAAACAGTTTAATCCTCAAAATCCAAAATCTTTAGCATTAAGAACGCATTCTCAAACTTCAGGATGGTCTTTAACAGAGCAGGAACCTTTTAATAATATTACAAGAACAGCCATTGAGGCTTTATCTTCTGCTTTGGGAGGAACTCAGTCGTTGCATACGAATGCTTTGGATGAAGCGATTGCATTGCCGACAGATTATTCGGCAAAAATTGCAAGAAATACACAGATTATTCTTCAGCAGGAAAGCGGAATCTGCGATGTTGTAGATCCGATGGGGGGAAGTAATCTTGTGGAAGCTTTGACTCAGCAAATGATTCAGGAAGCCATGAAATTTATTGATGAGGTAGAGAAAGAAGGCGGAATGACGAAAGCCATCGAAGCAGGAATTCCAAAAATGAGAATTGAAGAAGCCGCAGCAAAAAAGCAGGCTAAAATAGACAGTGGCGAAGAATTTATTATCGGAGTTAACTCATTCAGATCGAGTTTAAAACAAACTCCGATTGAGATTTTAGACATTGACAATACTGAAGTTCGCAGAAAACAAATCGAACGATTAGAATCAATTAAACAAAATAGAAACGCTGAAGCGGTAACTGAGATTTTAGATCAAATCCGTGAGAGTGCAAAAACAGGAAACGGAAATCTTCTTGCATTGTGTATCGAAGCAGCAAGACGCAGAGTAACTTTAGGTGAAATGAGCGACGCGATGGAAGAGACTTTCGGACGTTACAAAGCAAATATAAGAACCATACAAGGAGTTTATGCTATGAATGCAGGTAAAAACGAATTTTTTAGTCAGGCTCTTCAGCTTACTCAGAAGTTTGAAGAAGAAGAAGGTCGTCGTCCAAGAATTATGGTAGCCAAAATGGGGCAGGATGGTCACGATAGAGGCGCAAAAGTAGTGGCAACAGCCTTTGCAGATATGGGGTTTGATGTGGATGTAGCTCCTTTATTCCAAACTCCGGAAGAAGTGGCAAAACAGGCAGTAGAAAATGATATTCATATTCTGGGAGTTTCTTCTTTGGCTGCAGGTCACAAAACTTTGGTTCCGCAAGTGGTGGAAGAACTCAAAAAATTGGGAGCAGATGATATTACTATTGTGGTGGGTGGAGTAATTCCGCAACAGGACTATGAATTTTTATATGCCAACGGAGCCGATTTTATTTTCGGTCCCGGAACCAATCTTCCAAAATGTGCGGTTGATATTTTAAATAAATTTTTAAACCAAACTGCATCTTAAATGGTTTTTTCATTTTGAATTTTTAAATTAAGTTAATTAAAGATAAGATTACATCTTTTTGCACAGCTTTTGTACTGTTTACCATAATCAAAAAATAAAATATTATGGCTTATACAGTAATTTCGGTATTTCCTGCAACAGTAGATACAGACGAAATCAAAACAGAACTTAAAAATAAGGGATTTAATGAAACAGATGTTATTGTTTCCAAATCTAAAATTGATGGAGAATCTGCAACCGGAGATTATCATGATGATGACAAAACAAAAAGTTTTTGGGATCATATCTTTGTGAGTGATAATGAAATGCTTGATGCCTACAGCAGAGAAAGCGTGGGAAAAGTAAATGTAGTTGTTTACACGTCAGATATTACTGAAGCTCAAAATGCAAAAAAAGTATTGGATCAGTTTGGAGCTTTGAAAATTTATAATAAACCGACTGTAGTTTCAGAAAACGATCACAATACATCAGGTTTGCCAGATGATGTTTATAACGGTATTATTGCAAAAGCAAGACACAATCTTTATTTTTTAGATTCTGAAAGAACCTACAGTCCAACTTCCAGAGGAATGGAAGATACAATGGATGATTTGGGTTCAAAAGACTAAAAATTTAGATATAAAAAAAGCGTTAATCATTAATTGGTTAACGCTTTTTATTTGGGTAATGTGGTCAAAGATAGTTGGTGTTTTTCACAAAAATAATTCGTAATATTT